>JACCDG011679843.1_pt1 | contig 89515 bp, 67 predicted proteins | sample 7442471 | NCBI WGS metagenome assembly JACCDG01 (sample SAMN15323444, study PRJNA562643) | freshwater metagenome | isolation source: river surface water | place: USA:Blue River Watershed | collected 2017-08-17 | reverse complement strand
GGCTGGCAATGGACATTATCCAAAATTTTGAATTGGAAACCGGATAACCGAATGGTTTTGATTTGCCGGGTTCATTTTCAACTATTTCTTTTGAATCGTTCAAAATAGTGAACTCCAATTCTTGTTGAAATAACTAAAAAACTCTTTTAACACATGTACTGTGTTCCAGCCTTGACTTGCACCCCAAATGCAAAAGCCGCCAAAAACTACTAGGGCAAATCCTATTCCGACAGTTAGGTGACCTATTCTAAAATCAAAATCAAATGAGGACCAGTTTTGTTCATAATTTGAACTTCTATCTTCTTCGCGCTGACTTGGCCAACCCCATCTGACCATGGCAAAACCGCCAGCAATCACCAGCGCCCCGATAAAGTAAAGCGGAATTTGGTCGAACATTTTTAGATTGGGGTACCAGGATTTCCTTATTCTATTGTAGTTTAAGCCGCAATCGGGAGCCTTTCGCGATAAAATATGCTCTACCTATAAGTTACTGAGATTGAGGTCCAGAACAAATGTCTCACAGTACTGCCAGCCTTTTTCAATTGGGCAAAGACACCACCAAATACCGCCATGTAACGACAAAACACGTATCGCAAGTCGAATGGCAGGGCAATAAAATGCTTATGGTCGAGCCCGAAGCTTTGACCACGATAGCCAAAGAAGCTTTCCGCGACGTGTCTCACCTCTTGCGAACCTCGCATTTGGAGAACTTGAAAAGTATTCTGGACGACACCGAAGCTTCTGACAACGATCGCTTCGTTGCTCTTGAACTCTTGAAAAATGCAAGTATCGCCGCTGGCGGCACGCTGCCGATGTGTCAGGACACAGGCACCGCTATTATTGTGGCGCACAAAGGTGAGCGTGTTGTGACAGGTGCCGATGACGCTGCAGCTCTCAGCGACGGTGTTAAGAAAACTTATAACGAAAGCAATCTGAGATACAGTCAGATGGCGCCTTTAGACATGTATAAAGAAGTGAACACAGGGTCAAACTTGCCTGCTCAAATCGAAATTTATTCGGAGCCTGGTGATTCTTACGAATTTTTATTCATAGCAAAAGGTGGTGGCTCAGCCAACAAATCTTTCTTGCTACAAGAAACTAAGTCTGTTTTAAATCCAGATGGGCTGCGCAAACTTTTGTCAGAAAAAATAGCCTCGCTAGGAACATCGGCATGTCCGCCTTATCATTTAGCAATTGTAATTGGTGGTTTGTCGGCTGAGCTAACGCTCAAAACAGTCAAACTGGCGAGCTGTCACTATCTCGATAATCTACCGACCCAAGGTGATAAGAGCGGTCGTGCTTTTCGCGATTTGCAAATGGAAAAAGAAGTGCTTGAAATTACGCGTCAATTAGGAATTGGTGCTCAATTTGGTGGCAAATATTTCTGTCACGATGTTCGTGTAATTCGCTTGCCACGCCATGGTGCCAGCTTACCTATTGGCATAGGTGTGTCATGTTCTGCTGATAGACAACTTATGGGTCGCATAGACAAAGATGGAATCTGGCTTGAACAGTTGGATGCCGATCCCGCTCGTTTTTTGCCCGAAGTCGAGTCAAACGATTTGAGTAAGGAAATTATCCATGTGGATTTGTCTAAACCTATGGATGAGATTCGCCAGTCGCTTTCTGGAAAACCTGTTGGCACAAGACTTATGCTCACGGGCACGTTGCTTGTGTCGCGTGACATTGCTCATGCTAAATGGAAAGAAATAATTGAATCGGGAAAAGAAATGCCCGAATACATCAAAAAGCACCCCATTTATTATGCTGGACCTGCTAAAACTCCCGAAGGTTATGCGTCAGGTTCGTTTGGACCAACGACTGCAGGGCGCATGGATAGTTATGCCGACTTGCTTATGTCACGAGGTGGAAGTCTCATTACTCTTGCAAAAGGCAATAGAGGTAAAAATGTTCGCGAAGCTTGCGGCAAATATGGTGGCTTTTATCTTGGCACTATAGGTGGTGCCGCTGCTCGTTTGGCTCAAGATTCAATCAAGAAAGTTGAAGTGATTGATTTTCCCGAACTGGGGATGGAAGCTGTGCACAAGATTGAAGTGGAAGAGTTTCCCGCCTTTATCATCACCAACGACAAAGGCGAAGACTTCTTCGACAAGGTAGCTGAGCAGAGAGTAGCCCTTGCGAAGTAGAAATGAAAAGTCCATTCAAGAGGCGAAGAAATAGTGGAATTTCTCAAAGCCATACCGACAGGAACACTTTTATTCAATCTGGTTTTGTATGGTTGCTTGCCACTCTGGTTGATATTTGGATTTTTAGATTGGTACTGTCACAAAAAATCAAAAATAGAATCTACTACTGGAGCAAAAGAGTCTTTCTATCACGCTTTGATGGGAGTGCAGGTAGGTCTGCCTGTTTTTCTGGGATTGTGTTTTGAAATAAACTGTCTGCAATTTATTATCATTTTTTTGATTCTTATCGCTCACGAAGTGGTGGCACACCTAGATGTTCAATACGCTTTGCACAAGCGCGAAATATCAATTCTAGAAGTGCATGTGCACAGCTTTCTAGAGACTTTACCCTTTGTTATAGTGGCATTGATAATTATCATAAACTGGTCTGCATTTGTAGATTTTATTTCACTCAATTGGGCTGGACATATGGATCTTGTTTGGAAGCAAAGACCGCTTGATAGCAATTATGTATTTGGCTATTTCTTCACTCTTATTTTTCTCGATGTTATTCCATTTATTGAAGAATTCATTCGGTGTTACAGATACAAACACTCCAATCCAAGCGAGATTTCAGAATGACCGAATTGAGCCAAGCTTACATAACATCAACCGGAACGTTTTTACCAGGCGATCCCGTCGACAACGAAAGCATCGAAAACAAACTTGGCTATGTGCATGGCAAACCATCTAAATTAAAAAAAAGAATCTTATCGAGCAATGGCATTTTAACCAGGCACTATGCACTCGATGATGAGCAGCGCTCGACTCATCAAAACAGAGATTTAGCTGTTGCTGCTGTAAGGCAGTGTATGAAGGGTTCTGAAATAGATGATAAGGCACTGGATTTACTAGCTGTGGCATCTACTCAGGGCGACTTGCCACTGCCTGGACTTGCAAGTCTTGTGCAGGCTGAGCTTGCAATTGGACCGCTTGAGATTATAACCACCCATGGTGTCTGTTCGGCTAGCATGATGGCGCTCAAGTCTGCCTTTAATCAGGTTAGGCTTTGCGAGAAAAAGAACGCTATGGTGGTTGCGTCTGAGATGGCATCGCGCCTGCTTAAGAAATCTAGATATGAGGCGGTAAGTAGTCTGCGCATAGATTTAGAATCAGAGTTCCTACGCTTTATGCTTTCAGATGGTGCTGGTGCATTTTTGGTGCAAGAAAAGCCTCGGTGGCGTGGAATTAGTCTTCGTATAGACTGGATTGAGATTATTTCTTTTGCTTCGCACTATGATCTTTGTATGTCTTGCGGCACAAATGACCAGAGTCTTTGGTCTCAAGATGGCAAGCAAGAGCATCGATTGCATGATATTTCCTGGCAAGATTATAAAAGTTATGCCGATGCTGAAGCTAACGGTGCTTTACTCATAAGACAAAATCTCAAACTACTTGAAGATGTGGTTAAAGTCGGAGTAGATGGATTTTTGAAATTAGTGAATGACGGTAAAATAAAAGCAGACGAAATAGATCATTTTGTTTGTCACTATTCTTCGCATCATTTTAAGGGACGCATTTTAAATCTGTTGAAACTGGCTGGTGCTCTGATTCCAGAAGAAAGATGGTTCACTAATTTATACACCAAAGGCAATACAGGCTGCGCTTCTATTTTTATTGCTCTAGACGAACTATTCAAAAGTGGCAACTTAAAAGCAGGTCAGACAATTTTTTGTGTGGTACCAGAAAGCGGTAGATTCGCAAATGCATATATGAAACTTACTGTGGTAGGAGGCAGAGATGGTAGCACTATCTGAAAAGGAAATGACTCTTGGACCCCAGGCGCAAGAGACGCTCAGGCACTTACTTAGAGTGTGGTTAGACTTTGAGCGCAGACTGTCTCAAATTCCTATTATTCGACGCATCGACCAGCGCACTTTTACGCCGGAAGATTATAAAACTTTGCTGTTGAATATGCGTCCACAAGTAATCGAAGGATCGCGCTGGATATCGCGAGCGGCATCTAGCTTTACTGCTGAATTTTCAGATATTAGATCTATCGTATTAAGACACGCTGTTGATGAGCATCGCGATTATTCGATGCTTGAAAAAGACTTCGTATCGGTTGGTGGCAAACTTGAAGACATTCAATCTTCAAGACGCAATATTGGTACTGAAGCACTTGCCGGTTATTTGATGAATGAAGCATCTAAGCCAAATCCGATAAACTTGCTTGGAGCCATGTTCATAATTGAAGGACTGGGAAATAAAATGGCATCAAGCTGGGCAGCGGCTATTCAAGAGTGTCTATCGCTTCGCGAAGAGTCGACTACATTTTTGTCTTACCATGGCGAAAATGACGATAATCACATGGACAAATTGTATGAATTGCTTGACGGTAAAACAATTGCTCATGACTCGGCAGATGATATCGTCAAAACAGCTAAAGTGGTGGCAAGATTGTATTTGCTCCAGATAGAGGAGTTCGATAACACATAATGTATAACCGCGAAAATCCAAGCTTATTCGATGTTTTAGAAATGGACGATACTTTGCCCATTGAAGATTCTGTGCGCAAAGCATGGGTCATACAGTTAAAGCATCCGTTTAGGATGACTGTTATGCACGTTTGTCGCTTAATTGCCACCACAACACTTTGCACTACTTATTTTGTAAAACGCCTTATCCCAATTCAGTTTTGTGCTCATCGAACTTTGCAAGGTATGATTTGTTGGTTCATGAAATGGTTTGTTTTACCTGAGGCAAATTATCTGATTTTGCGTCATTACTGGACTGAGTCAGACATTATCAATTTTGTAATTGATAATTCCGAAAACAAAAATGTCGAGAAATCAGATCTATATCCTAAAAAAATAGACGACCTCAAAGACATGTCTTTCATCAAGCACGATGTGGTTTTGTTTAATGCCATTTACGATCTTGGTTCGACTAGAAAAGAGAACTGGCCTCTAAATCCAGATACTGTAGATTATTCTTCTATTCGCAAAATTGAGATGGACGCAAGCGTTACCGAACGTCGATGGACACAGTGTGTTGATTTTGAAACTGCGCATGAATTGTTCAAGACTTCGTTTTGTTTGATGCTCAAGGCTGATGAATACGAGCGATCTATAAATTCACTCCAGTACGATCAAACTCTTGCAATCAGAGTTGCGCGCATAGTGAACGATCCTGAATTAAATTCACTTGTATACAATAACTTTCCACTGTTTCTGGTGGGACCTCTACGCCTTTCGCAACGCTTCGTTATGCACGGATTATTTACCGAGCACTTATACGCTTATCTAGTCCAGCACAAAGAGAAAGCGCTACTTAGTAGAGTCAGCGTTTAAAAAATCTTCGCCCAATTTAAAACCAAACTTTTTAGCTAATTCAAAATCAGCATCGGCCTCTTTTAATTTGCCGGTTTTTTTAAGCACATCACCTCTAAAATAAAATGCTGCACCATTTTCTGGTGATTTTGCAATTGCTGTTGTGTAGTCTTCAATTGCTTTTGAGTAATTGCCAAGCTTTTTGTATATAATTCCTCTATTCATATACGAATATACATGGTCTTTTGAAAGTTCTATTGCTTTTGTCGCATCCGCCACTGCGTTCTTTTCATCATGGGCAGCCGCATATGCCATGGAGCGAACATGAAAAGTCCAGGGATCATTGGGAGCTAACTTCAGAGCATTGTTGCAATCTTCTATTGCATCGTCTACGTTTCCTAAAGCCAAATTGATATTAGATCGGCTCCAGTAAAGACCTTTCTTGTCTTCGTCAACTTTTTTGACCATAGATTGGTCAATTGACTTTAGTGCTTTATCGTATTGCTTGGATTGATAAAAGTCCACCCACTCAGGTGTTTCATCAGCCTGTAAGGGCGCAAAAGATGCCGTTGCGGCAACGAGTAAGGCGGGTAAAATGCGGTATCTATACATAGTCGGTCCATTTAATAAACTTTTGGATGGAAGATTCTATCATTCTATCTGAAAGTAAGATTTCAAGCTGAGGTTTACCTGATGGACGCTACAAGTATTGAGTGGGACGAGCGATACAAAGAAGGCGGAAGCGCGCTACCGTGGGATACAGGTTCGCCCGCGCCCGAATTGACAGCCTACTTTAGTCGAGTGAAAGTAGCGCCCAAAAACGTACTTGAGCTTGGATGCGGAACTGGCACCAATGCTATCTGGTTGGTCCAACAAGGCTGTAATGTGGTGGCAACCGATATTTCGCCTACAGCTATTGAGTGGGCGCAGAATAAGGCAAAATCGGCTGGTGTCAGTGTGGATTTTAAGGTCAGTGATATTTGTCTTGAAAATCCAGTCGCTTCAAAATCGGTTGAGTTTATTTTTGACCGTGGTGTTTTTCATGTGATGGCTATCGATAAGCGTGAACATTTTGTTCAAGTGGTGCATGACTCACTTTGCGATGGTGGCATTTGGTTGTGTCTTGCCGGATCTGCAGACCAAAAACGTGAAGCCGAGGATCATGGTCCGCCGCAGCTTACTGCGACCGAGCTTATATCGAGTGTTGAAAAACTATTTGAAGTGCACAAATTAGCTAAAACAAGTTTTCTCACTCCAGAAGGGCATAATTACGTTGCCTGGAAGGCTATTTTTAAAAAGAGATGAGCGCCGATTCTGTTGACGCTGACGAATCTGTAGGCGAGCTGGAACATCCACTTGAGTATAAAGACTTTCGATTACTGTTAGTCGGCCGATTATTGTTTACTATTGCCACTCAAATTCAGGGGTTGGCTGTGGGTTGGCAAATTTACGAATTGACAAAGAGTCCACTTATGCTTGGATTCATAGGTCTGGCGGAAGCATTGCCAAATATAGGTATGGCGCTCTTTGCCGGACATGTGGCTGACCGTCATCAAAGAAAAGAGGTTGCAGCAAAATCTATCTTTTCGATGTTGATACTCACCATTGTTTTAGCTCTGGTGTCCTTCGTCAAGCCACATGGACTGACTTATTTTATATTTGTTGTAATTGCAGTAACGGGCGCCGCCCGTAGTTTTTATGCACCGTCTTGTTTTGGAATGGTGGCAGATATACTACCGCGTAAACTATATGCCAAAGCTGGTGCACTTAATAGTGCCACGTGGATGGGCTCCGCTATTGCAGGACCGCTTCTCGGTGGTGCTCTTTACCTGGCGGGCAAAGCCACGCTTACATATTTTATTTCGGCTGCTTTATTGTTTATTTCATTGCTTTGCTTCATTCGATTAACCACTAAACATAGTGTCACTTCGAGCGATCAAAGTGTTGTTGAAAGTATTAAAGACGGTTTGAAATTCGTTTTTTCCAATCAAATTATTCTAGGTGCAATGGCGCTTGATCTATTTGCCGTCTTGTTTGGTGGCGCTGTGGCGATGCTTCCTGTTTTTGCCGACAAAATTTTCAACATGGGACCAATGGCATTGGGAATGCTGCGAGGGGCACCACCTGTGGGGGCGGTTCTGGTTCTGATTTTCCTGTCGCGTTATCCAATTAAGCATAATGCCGGCAAAATATTACTTGGTTGCGTAGCTGGATTTGGTCTTTGTATGATTGGGTTTGGGCTTTCAACCAATTATCTTTTATCTTTGTTTTTGTTAGCTGTAAGTGGCGCAGTGGATGGTGTCAGCGTTTATTTGAGAAGCACTATATTCCAGCTTGTCACCCCTGCGGAGAAACGCGGAAGGGTTGCTGCAGTCAATTCCATTTTCATTGGCTCTTCCAATGAAATAGGTGAGTTTGAGTCAGGCGTTACAGCCAAATTGATGGGTCTTATACCTTCGGTTGTATTTGGAGGATGTATGACTTTGGTTGTAGTCCTTTTGACCACATTTAAAGCTCCACAATTGCGAAAATTAAATATAGAAGAGTTGCAAAAACAGGAAATGTGACATAGTAAACTAGTCTTGTATTCTTTTTTCGAGCTTAAGCTGCGAAATTTTTGGCATCATCTCTGTCAATTGGTGCTATACAAAATAGATTTACATGGGTCATTAATCATTTTGGGTATCCCATCAGATGTCAAAACTTTCATAAGCCGCCATATAAACTCAGTTTGGCAGCTAGAAACTTTGTTGTGCTTAAAACGCGCTGGCGATTTTGGAATGAAAACAGATGCTGTTGCCAAAGAGCTTTACATTGCTGAAAATGCAGTTAGTGACCAGATTAACAAATTCGTCACCGAGGGATTCATTGTTAAAGAACCGGGTGGAGTTTGCAAATATCACCCAAATTCAGCCGATGATGCTCAGACCATAGAAGTATTAGAGGCTTTATATATTAAGCGACGCGTTGCCGTGACAGATACTATTTATCGCCAGACGGGGCAATCGATGCATTCGTTTTCGCAAAATTCGATTGATAAAATCGAAGGTGCTGAATCAACTGATTAGCCAGATTTCTTTGTTAAAAACATCCGGAGCTGTAGGACGGCTCCGGATGTTTTGTTTTTTTGAGGAGGACGAAGGGCAATTTATTGTGAGGTTAGACAAGTAATAGTCTAGATCGAATGTCAACTTTTTCAATTGGTCGAAGGATTTAGACGACTTTAAAATTTTCTAGATTCGGCTCTTAATAGTTGCACCGCATATGATGACCGCCACGGTCCATGCGCAAGTGAAAAGAATTGCAAGCAGCCGATTTCGCTCCGTACCGGAGAAGAAAGAAGTGACTGCGAACGTTGAGCAAATGAAAAAAAGAATCCAGTAACCTTTCTCTCTGTCCACAAAATTTGCGGTTATAGCAAGCGGAAGAGTAAGAATCGCCACCGTAATTGCAGGAATTTTCACTAGTTTGAATATATCGCGTCGGGTAAAGCACCATTCTTTACGTCCGATTAGTATTTTGAAAATGTTTTTTTCCACTACTCGCTCGCTAGGCTGTTAATAAGTTTCTTTTATAATTCCTAACTCGGTAAGCGTTTTTCTTGCTCTCGTTTGCACATTTGGTTGTTCGTCATTAGCAAGTTTCCAAAGCAGTGGTATTGGTAAATAATTGGCTGAAGCAACAAAATAGCGTACATCTGTATCGGGGTCTGAACAGAGTTTTGCTAGTGTGGATTTTTCAGTTCTAGGATTTAATGCAATCGCAATGCGTACAATGGGATCTTCATTTGTGGACTGATTTTCTAAAAATGAGGAAGGACAAACCTTGTTATCGGCATGAGATTCATTTATCGATTTATCTTGCTTGTGAATTAAGTGCAATCTGGGCTTGTTGCAATCATGAGAGGCAGCAGACAGAATATTCTTGAAAAAACGAATTGTGTACATTTTAATCAACTCCGTTGAATATTGGGTACCATATTTGGTATCGCGCAATAATTATTGAAAAGATGGCAGCCCCCTTTTATAATCGTTTCATGCGGATTTGGAAAGAAGCGGGTGATTATCTACTTGCAGTCTAAAACCAAAGAGCTGCCTACTCTGACTATATCTAATTTATCTTTCAATATCCTTTCAAAAGCCTGATGGCTTCTATTTCTTTTTTTTGTTTTGAATCAAGGTGTCAAATTCATTTCAGTATCGGAAATGGTGGCACAAATTTTTTTACATGATACAATGCAAATAGTGAAAATATTTAAAACGCGACAAAAGTTCGCTGTCATACGATTGCTTGCGAATTGATTTCTAGTTCAAAAGCTTTTGTGGAGTAGGCTTTTAATCCGAAAAGTAGGTCTATCATGTCTGAAGAAAAAATTCGTAAAATTACTTACTGTTGCGGGGTTTGCGACAAGACGTTGGAAGAACCGCATCAGGCATACATTTGCAGAAGTTGTGGAAGTTCAGAAAGCCTTTTTGTCATTTATAAGGAAGACGATCCCCCAAACATTTCTGTCATGTACACTGCTGTAGATTGGCATGGCGGCTAGAAATAATACAGACGAAACAAAAAGTCTATTCTATTTCAGTTTCAGAGGAAGTTGGAGCCGGAGCCGAATTCTCTATTTTGGTCGGCTCAGGGACGGTGTCCGCTGATGTAGATGTCGTTTCAATATTAATTTCGTTTGGATCTTCTGCCTGAATTTCAGTAAGCGGAATGACTTTTAATCTGAAGTCGAGAGGGGTCTGCAGTTCCTTGACGAGAAATTCCTGGACCATCCTTACTTGTCTTGAAGTAATCTGCTGTTCTGTAAATACAGTGGCTTCCACTCGCACTGGTTTAGTGTATTTATTTACCTGAACATCGCGTAATTTGACACTTCGAAATGTCAGAGTCTTTTCCTTTAGTATTTGTTGAATTTCGCTGCTTAATCTATTAGCCAAAATCATGTTGTTCATACTAAATCCAAGAGGAACAGCAAGAATCAATAATGCGGAAGCGGACACAATTAACCCTTGTTTGGCTCGATTAAGCTGAACATAACCCATTGCTAAAAATACAATGGCACCAGCTATGGTGATTCCTACCAAATTGGTAAGGTAAAGCAGTAAGGCGCCCTGCCAAAGTTCTGTTTGTTGAAATGCGATTCCTATTCCTACCACGCTCAAAGGTGGAACCAGAGCCACTGCAATTGCCACGCCAGCTAGAGAGTCTGCTAATTTCTCTTTAGCCTGGCAGTAGGCGCCTATGCCTCCGGCGAAAACAGCGATGGCAAGGTCAAGCAGTGTGGGCTTTGTTCGTGCCAATATCTCGGCAGTAAGTTCGAGTTGATGCAAAATCAGCGCTACAATGGCTGAAATGCAAACTCCAAGAATTGAGCCTACAAGCAGGGTCAATAAAGCTCGTCTCAATAACAATAAGTCGCTGGTTAATACTGCAAGTGACAGCCCCACTAGAGGGCGCATTAGCGGTGCGACTATCATTGCTCCTATAATTACAGCAGCGCTGTTTTCAAACAAACCAAGTGTGGCAATTAGTGTTGAAGCTGACAGAAGAGCTATAAAGTCAACTGATAACGCACTCAATTCTTCAAGACGCCTTTCGAGCGTATCAATTTTAAACTTGCCCGTGTCTTGTGTCATTGAGTGTAAAACTATCGTACTATCAGGACTGAGCACGGGGCGTAGCGTACTATTTTTTCTGCGCTGGTGCCAAGCAAAGTGCCCCAAATACTCGAGTGACCTATATCGCCCACTATCAATAAATCGATATGGTTTCGCTTTACATAGTCGACCAGAGCGATAGAAGAAGAGCCCGCGACAATATGGGTTTCTATCTCTATTCCAGCGTTTTCTGCGTGAATGCGTGCTTTGATCTGTATTTTTTCTAGGTTCTCTCGTGATGTCTTGTCTGTGGCGAGTACCTCACTGGCGCTGTAAGATGCCTCTGCTAATTCTTGAATAGATACTATGTGCAGTACGCACTTCTTATGCCGGGCAACACTAATTGCTTCCTCTAATGCTTTCCATGAGGAGTCTGAGCCGTCCAGTCCGACCGCGATCTCATATTTTTTTGCATCATTGTTCATAATTAAAAGTTGGTCTCTCCATCAGAAGTATAAGGCGATTTTGCCTCAAAATGAGCAATTGCTTCGATTGCTTTTTCAAATTGCTCGAATGAATTATCCATATTTATTTGTGCGCCGGTATCTTCCAGTGTTTTTATAAGCCGGGGTTGAAGCCCCACAAATAAGACTTTTGTACCTCCAGCTTCCCACTTTTCAATTGCGCTTTCTAAAGCAAATGCACCAGTTTGATCAATGAGAGGAACATTGGAAAATCGCAGGATTACATATTTTGCGTTAGAGAGATGGTCGATAGCATCAGTTAAGTTCTTTGCTTGACCAAAAAATAGTGGACCATTTAATACATAAGAGTATGTGTGTCGTCGCACATCTTCAGGAACATGGTCCGCCATGTCTTTTAACTCTTCTAAAGTATCTAAATTAGTTATTGATGAAAATTTTGAATCCGCTAACTGTCTGACGAATAGCACTGAAGCTAGTGCCACTCCGGCAAGCACTGCTACAATCAAATCGACGAAAATAGTCAAAACGAGCACAACACACATTACAAAAGTGTCCGATTTAGGCGTGGTGCGCAACCCGCGCAATATTCGCCAGTCCATAATGCTCAAGCCTACAGAAAAAAGAATAGCGGCTAGAGATGAAAGTGGAATTAGGGCTGCAATTTTGGTCATGCACAAGAGAACAGCTAAAAGAATTAGTCCGTGAATGGCGCCAGACAAAGCTGTCGTTCCGCCTGATTTGACATTGACCATCGAGCGCATAGTGGCACCAGCACCAGGTAAGCCACTAATCATGCCGGCCGCCATATTTCCCAGACCCTGACCAATTAATTCTTGATCGCTGTTGTGACGTCCTTTGTTCACTTTGTCTAAAACTAAAGAAGTCAACAGGGAGTCTATTGATCCAAGAACCGCAAGGGTCAAGCCGTTTTGCAGCACTACGTGCAGATCTGTAATGCTAATCGAAGGAAAGCCAGGCACTGGAAGGGTAGATGGGATTTCACCAATTCGCGGAAGATCTAGTTTGAACGCTAAAGATATCCAGGTTGCTGCTGCTAAAGCTACTAGTGATGCCGGTATTCGTTTTGAAATTAAAGGTAAAAGGTAAATGATTGCAATGCTCAAAGCTCCAATTAAAACGGCATGGAGATTGGCATGTGATGGGACGTATGCAATGCTCTGTAGAGCAGACAGGACGTTTCCAGATGAAGGTAAACCAAATAGTGGCGCCAACTCAATGCTTATTATTATTGTTCCAATTCCGGTCATGAAGCCAGAAATGACCGGGTATGGCATATAGCCAATTAGTTGACCTGCTTTTGCATAGCCCATTGCAATTTGGATTGCGCCGGCCGCTATCACAGATGCAAAAACAAGTTCGGGTCGGTTTGGATTTGTACTTACTAAGGCAGCGGCAACCACAGTCATTGGTCCTGTGGGACCGGAGCATTGTCCTGCGGTGCCTCCAAATAAGGCTGCTAAAATTCCTAAAGCAATGGCACCATAAAGACCTGAGGCTGCGCCTAGTCCCGAGGCAACTCCAAATGCAAGACAAAGAGGTAAGGCCACAATTGCAGCCATTAAGCCACCAGTTAAATCGCCAAGTGGATTTTTAAAGAAGCGCTCTTTGAAGTCGCAACCAATTTGCATTCGTTAAAAGTCCTCGGCGCGTTTTGGAACAGCAACCACTCTGTCTGGTTTCAGCCCAACAAGTTCAAGCTTGGCTACTGATTCAGAATCAGTGAAAAAAATGTGGTCAATATGCCTAATGTGTTTTAGAAAGCTTGCCGTCTTCCTGGCCGCCCCGAGTCCACCCACGAAACTAGAATTGATTAATAACATTAGACTGTGAGACTAGGCAGACAAGCCGTTTTTTGACGCTCTAGAAAAGCAAGTCGAAAGGATTTGCTCTGCCATTGTTCAAACTTCTCAGGTAGTATGTTGTGGAGAAGCTTAATCCAAAGCTTTTTTATGGATTTTGTGGAATATTCAATCGATCTGCAACGCCCATTTTCAACCATCGCTTGGCGTAATTCTTTATTGAGTCTGAGAGTATATACAGCATCAATCAGTTCTTTTAAGGAAGTCGCTTCTAAATAATCGAGTTCACTTTTCTTGATCGACAAATATGATGGTTCGTGTCCCAGAATTGTTGGAACACCTGCAATCCAGCTATTGGTCAGTTTAGCAAAAGGTTTCATTCTTGCGTCTTCGCTTAAAGGTGTGTTGCAAGGCTGATTTAAGCCCATGTATCGAATTGCAATTACCAGATCAGTATTTTGATAATCGGTCCAGTTGGAAAGAGGTGTTATGCTCCAATTTAATCCAATGGTCTCACTCAGATTAATTTGCTTTAGTTCAGTTGCCAGATGCTCGCTACGTCCGAAAAAAGAGGCATTCTCGAATTTGTCTCCACGACCTGGATCTCTTGAGATCAAATTAGGCTGAGGCCAAGAAGGAATGAAATAAGTCGAGTTCATATCATCATTCTCTAAAAGCGGGTCGCAAAGAGATTGCACAATATGTACTTGAGCAGAAGGGTGAGGAAGTCTATCCGGCTTTATGGCAACAAGTAAGAGCTTGCTGCTTGGAACTAAAGAATCGGATAAGAAGTCACGATGAGCAATAACGATTCCTTCATCGGGAATTTCGGATGTTAAAAACAACGCGGGGAGAGTCGACTTTAAATGCAGATAAGTTTGTAATGTCCAGGAGAATCTCCCATCAAAATTCAACCCTGAGTTAACGACCCAAGACCAGTATTCATCCACCTCCTGAGGAAATGAATGAATAGTTGATTCAGGAATATAAAAATAAATCGGTACTGAACGCGCTGAACTCACCAATGGAGATACTTCCTAACCGATACTTTTGCCAATATAACAATAAAGTCTTTCAAATGCCTTTCGACTGAGAAATAATTGGCTTTTACTGGTTGATCCATACGTTAAGGTTCAGATTCAACCATTCCTGCCATAATCTTATCCATGCATGAAACGTTCCATATTGATTTATTTATAGTGTTATTAATGGTGACCGCTGCTGTCGCCATGGCCGTAAAGTGGGTCAAGCTACCCTATTCAATTTCACTTGTAATAGTGGGATTGCTTATTGGCGTATTTCACTTACTGCCGCCGGTGGAGATGACACCAGATCTAATTTTGCTCGTTTTTCTTCCGGCGCTCTTATTTGAAGCCTCTTGGAATATTGAAATTAAAAAATTGAAAGAGAGCTGGGTTCCAATTTTGGTCTTAGCCGTGCCAGGAGTTCTTTTATCGATGGCTGCAGTGGCAGGCATTATGCATTATGCAATTGGAATGCCCTTGATGGCTGCCTTTCTCTTTGGAGCAATGATCTCCGCAACGGATCCAATCTCGGTTTTAGCCTTATTTAGAAAGTTGGGAATGAATAAGCGGCTAACAATGATTTTGGAAGGCGAGAGTCTATTCAACGATGGTACTGCTGTTGTTTTGTTCAAACTCATTTTGTCATTGGCAATTGCAAATTTAGAGTTTTCTTTGACTGCCGCAACAGGTAGTTTCTTACTGGTCGTTCTTGGCGGAGCTGTAATAGGTTCGGCATTGGGCTATGCAGCATCACGCATCACAGCGTTTTTTGAAGATCATTTGTTGGAAATTACTCTTACAACCATTTTGGCCTATGGTGCTTTTTTAATTGCTGAACAATTGAAAGTGTCGCCAGTCATAAGCGTTGTCGCTGCAGGCATTGTAATGGGAAATTATGGAAGCCGCTCTGCCATGTCTGCCACCACGCGAATGGCTGTAAATTCATTCTGGGAGTACGCCGCATTTTTAGTTAACTCCCTTGTGTTTCTTCTTATTGGGTTGCAGGTGAAATTCGGACTTCTACAAAAATACGCCTTGCAAATTGGTGTTGCTATTGGTGCCATTCTGGTGGCAAGAGCTATTGTTATTTTTGTACTCACTCCAATTGTTTCAACAAAAGTAGCACCGATTTCTGGTAAATGGCGTCTGTTGCTTTGGTGGGGAGGATTGCGCGGCTCGTTATGTATGGCTCTTGCGCTCAGTCTTCCTAGTGCCTTACCATACAGAGAAGAAATATTGATCACTACATTTGGTGTCGTTCTATTTACCTTGCTGGTATCAGGTCTAAGTATTGAGCCTCTCGTGAAAATGATGAGAATGAATTCTGAGGATCCAAAACTGGTTGCGTATAAAGAACTAAAAAGTCAGCAAATGACAAACACCAAAGCATTACGTTTTCTTGAAGAACTTAAAGGTCAATCTGCCGTTACTGAACATTCGTATGAGCGGTTAAAAGAAGAAATAATTGATTCGCAGTCAATTACCAAGGACGCTATAGAAGAGCTTCACGTGGCAGATACGTCAATTCGAGAAATGGAATTTCGTGATGTAAAACGTAGTTTGCTAGAATTGCGCAAAGACTATTTAATTATGTTGACTCGCGACGGTTTGTTAGCGCAAGAGAGCTTTGACAAATTGCGAGTTGATATTGATCAAGAAATTCATAATCTTAATAACGAATCTTGATTCTTAATTCACTAATCGAAGTTTAGTTAGTTTGGCTATTGCCTGGCTTCGATGCTCGACTTGTAGTTTACTCAATATATGATTGACGTGCACTTTCACTGTGCCAAGGCGCAGAGTGAGTGCTTCTGCAATTTGTTTGTTGGTCATTCCATCTACTAAAAGTTTCAAAACCTCACGTTCGCGATTGGATAATATCTCTAGTGATTTTGGAAGTTCGAGTGTGGATGATACTGATTGCAGAAATCTGTGTCCGTCGCCTTGCAATAAATATTGAGTGATATATGGTCCAAGCCAAACTCCACCCTTTGATACCATGTCAATTGCGTTTGGAAGAAATGATGTCGGCCAAATTAAGTAAGCCTCAGCTTTTGAAGCAAGGGCTGGCCAGAAATTATTTACTTCACTCAATAAAATGACGAATCTGACCCCTGGAAGTCTTTCTCTCAAGTCTTTTACTATCTGTACGGTGTCACGTTTTGAAGAATCGTATTGAATCAAGACTATTGGATTATCTATAGATAGAAGTTCGCTTAAAGCGAACGGAAGATCGACTGAAAATCCAACCAGCTTGCTGCCCGATGACTCTTTGAGTAAGCGCTCAATTTCGCTTGATGTATGGCTACTTGCGATGCAATAAACGTTTGAATTTGAAGTATTCGTTGCCGTAAACATTTTTAGTCTCCTGTGACCTAAGATGTAATGAGCAAAGCGATTAGTTCCAAAGGCTCATGCTACAGGTATATCACATAGACTAAAATTTGCCAAATCTATAACTAAAGATATAGGATGGTTGACAGACCGATCGGTCTGAAATAGAGTAAGACCATTCGGTCTGTTTTGTGCGACTTCTACCTAAATATAAAGATGACAAAAGGAACTGACACCCGCGAAAAAATAATTGAGCAAGCTGCCACCCTGTTCAATACAAAGGGTTATTCAGCATCTTCCATTAACGATGTTATGGAAGCCACCGGCTTGAAGAAAGGCGGTATCTACAATCATTTTGAAAGCAAAGACGACCTTGCTTGCAAGGCTTTCGACTATGCAGTCAAAATTGCGGGACAAAAACTTTTGAGTCGAGTAGAAGCTTGTGACAATGCCAAAGACCGACTTTTTGCTGTGATAGATCATTTCCAGTCCTTGCCAGATAATCCGGCTTTGCCTGGAGGTTGTCCTTTGATGAATACAGCGATAGAAAGTGATGACGGTTATCCGTTAATGCAAAAAAAAGTGCAGAAAGCTTTCGATCGTTTCCAGAGACTGGTAGAAAAACTAGCAGCAGAAGCAATTGAACAAAAACAGATTGATACTAATTTAAAACCAGAAGAGATATCGATACTAATGATATCTACATTGGAAGGTGCTTTGATGTTGAGCAAAGTGCGCAATACAAGCTTGCCTTTGATTGTAGCTGGAGAGCATCTGCGAAAAATATTAAATAAGGGAGGCTAATCATGCCATATTTGGAAGAGCTTGCAAAACAACAAGAAATCAAAAAAGAGCAAGGAAAAAATTTCACTGCTATTCACTTGGGACCGTTTAATAAACTAGAGCAGTATGAGTTTCAACATCCGCTTAGAAAGCGGCTTTTCAAAGGCAAACTTTTTACAAAAGACCATCTTGGTCTAACCGGCATGCAAATTTCTTATACAAAATTGCCTGCAGGCACATCAATGCCATTCACCCACAAACACAAAGAAAACGAAGAGTTATATATTGTCGTTCAAGGACGCGGGCAGGTTCTTGTAGACCAAGATATAATCGACGTTGAGGAAGGTTCAACCATTCGAGTTGATTTAGATGGTGATAGATGTCTACGTGCTTCAGCGGAATCTGATCTTATTTATATCTGCATACAAGCAAGAAATAATTCGCTCAATCAAGATACTTTTGATGACGGAATTCCTGGTGAATCAGCACCAAACTGGCCGCCAGCTTCTTAGTTAGCAGAGCTTGTTTTCATCTCGACAGTGATGTTGCCGCGGGAGCCTTCTTTTTCTTCAAGGTGAGCAATGGCTCCGTGCGCGCGAATTTTGCCTTTATCACTGGTTGCAACTTTGCAATCACGAACCGACGAATTGTATAGATTGATATAGGCTTCGCCTGCGCTATTTAAATCGACATTTGCCGCGTTAAAAGCAAATTTTGTATCATCAAAATTAGTGCCGAGATTTACTTTAGCTGTGCCATTAGCCTTGGTGGTGCAGTTTGTAGATTTGCCTTGGGCAATTGTAATTTCGGCATTATCGTTTGCTCGAATATCAAATTGTGTGCAATTTGAATTTTGAATTTCAATTCTTCCTTCGTTAGAAGCTTCAATATAGCCCTTTTCGGCTTCCAAATTATTGACGTTTATTTTGCCAGATTTATTTGTAGTTAATTCATATGGTGCTTTTATGTCGTTTATGGACAAAGCAGAAAAACCATTTGCAATTACCGTCAATTTCTCACCAGACCAGCCGTCCATGCGGGCATTAATATTGCCGTTCCAAGTAAGATTTAGCGAGCCCTTAAAATCGTTTGGTACTACGACTTGAATATTGTCCAACTGATTATCGAAGCCTTTTTGATTTGAGTTGGTTAAAACCCGCCTGCCATTTACGAAAATACCCTGTGTATTCATTTCCAGTCCGTGGGAATCTTTCCTGGTTACTTTCTTCTCAGTTGGCAGTTTACGTCCATTTACAGTTACGCCTGAAGGGGTCATTGATATCGAACTTTTCTTGCCATCGGGTAAATCAACTGTTCCCATACCTACATATGTGCTGCCATTTTGGGTGATATAGATTCCGCACGGGCAACGAGCGACTTTAGATTGTTTAACCTCTCCGCTATCACTGACCTGCCAATTTTGCCGATTGTTAACTCGAATTTCAATATCGGCTCTGTCTTCGTGACGCAGCAAGAAATCAGCGTTTTGGATGTCCAAAGATAATGAGCCTGTGTTTAGAGGTAGTTTCAGAGCCACTTCCAGTGCGTTCGGGTCCGCTTTCTTTTGTGGCTTCTTGGCTTGCGCTGGATGTGATCCTGATAATGTGCAAAAAATGAGTAAAGTGACAGCTAGAGCCAAGTTTTGCCTGAATTTTTTTGTCATACTTAATCCTCCCTTCGACTCTACTGGCGCTTTCATAAATTTAGTGGAACTATGGGTTAACTCATTTGGTTGATTTTTCAGATCTCACCTTGGTACTAGAATGGAATTAGGAGACAGGCGGGTGAACGACAAGGCGTTAAAAATTGTTCTGGTTGAGGACGACGAACTTTTAGCCATAGCTATTAAGACTGAGTTGATATCAAACGGATTCATAGTGCAACATGCAAGCAACGGGCTTGAGGCTCTTGATTTGATTGAAAAGACCGAACCCGATTTATTGCTTTTAGATGTGTCTGTGCCTCAGCTCAATGCTTTTGGCGTCGTCGAGCGATTGCGCACTACTCGATTCAACAGCCTGCCTTTGGTCGTCCATACATCCTGGGAATTGACTGTAGAGGAAAAATCGCAACTCAATTTGGGAAGAACTGAAGTAATTTCCAAAATAAAAGCTTGCTCCAATGAGCTTACCGAGATTGTGAAAAGAGTAGCAGAAGTAGAATAATTAAAATTTGATTCCATATATTACTGTTTTGACAATTACAATTGTCGTTGCCATTTATTTTCTATATAAATTTCGCGACAAATTGCAGGCTTACTGGGAAGCATTTTTTACGTGCGCTTTCATAGCAATTGCTGCTCCATTTATTTTTACTCCAGGCACTTTCTGGGTCGCAACAGCATGGTGCATCGGACTCTTTTGTGGTGCTCCAGTTCTGGCTCTTGCAAGTGCCATTCTTTCTTGGAAAAAATTCAAAGCTACATCTATATTTTTTGCTGTTATTGCTTTGGTATTGCCAGCGGTAGCTTTTGAAGCCTTTTTTGTTGAGCCAAATCATATTACTGTTCGTCATGAAACTCTTTTATCTGCCAAGATTACAAAACCTACACGAATAGTCGTTTTAGCGGATATTCAGACCGATATAGTTGGAGCCTATGAGCGTGGAGTGCTTGAGCGGGCGATGCAAGAAAAGCCTGACATGATTGTTATGCCGGGTGATTATATTCAGACTTATCCAGCCGAAAAATATTTCGAACAAGGAAAACTATTAAATCAATTATTCAAAGATGTGAAGTTAAGTGCGCCGCTTGGAGTTTATGCGTGCGGGGGCGACATGGAATGGACTCCTAGATGGATTGAGTTTTTCAAAGGCCTTCCGGTCACTTTGTATGCTAAGACCCAAACGGTTGAGACGACCGATTTCACTATTACTGGTCTTACTTTGCACGATTCGCGCTTTAGATGCAAAACACCCGAATCGGACAAGTTCCATATTGTTTTTGGTCACGCACCAGACTTTAGTTTGGACAAACCAAATGGAGATTTATACATCGCCGGACACACTCATGGTGGGCAAGTCCAATTACCTTTCATTGGACCGCTTGTAACTTTTACCAATGTTCCGCGCAAGCTAGCTGGCGGCTGTTTCACTGAGGTGGCACAAAATCCTAACAAGTATTTGATGATATCGCGCGGAATTGGTCGTGAGCGAAATGGCGCTCCGCAAATACGTTTTTTGTGTTATCCCGAAATCGTAGTTATAGATCTGAAACCCTCTAAATAAGGAGGATAGACCTATTTTTTTTATTTATGTAGTTAGTTTATTTTTGCTTGCCTTTTTAGGTTCGTATTTGATTTTCAAATACAAAGAAAAATATTTTGTTTACTGGGCAGTCGTTATTTCATTTGGTGCAATATCATTCTTTGCGCCTTATTTAATATTGGGCAAAGGCTTTATTGTGGCAACTGCCTGGTGCTATGCCATTTTTGGTGGTGGATTCATTCTTTCGCTTGCCTGTAGTTTATGCGCATTTTCTAAATTCAAAATAACTTCCATATTCTTTGGCATAATTTCGTTGGCACTGCCAATAGTGGCAATTGAAACTTTCTTGATTGAGCCTTACACAATTACTGTAAGACATGAAACCCTTGTGTCACCTAAGATAAAGCGACCAATTAAATTGCTCGTGCTAGCTGATATACAAACCGATGTTATAGGCGAGTATGAAAGAAAAGTTCTTGCAAGAGCAATGCAAGAAAAAGCAGATCTTATTATATTGTGCGGTGATTACATTCAAACAGAACCCACTCGCGACCCAGTGTTGTGCGCCAAGCTTCGCAGTCTTTTAAAAGATATCAAACTCGATGCGCCACTAGGTGTTTATGTTATACAGGGCGATATGGAATGGGAGCCAAACTGGCAAGAGATTTTTTCAGGCTTGCCATATGAATTATTTCCTCAGACTAGAACTATCGAGAAAGGCGATTTTGTTTTCACTGGTCTCACCTTATATGATTCGCGCAGTATTTTAAAATTGCCTGATCAAAAAAAGTTTCACATCGTCGCAGGACACGCACCCGATTACAGCATAATGAAACCTAATGCTGATTTATTTATTGCCGGACACACTCATGGAGGGCAAGTACAATTGCCATTTCTTGGTCCAATTATTACAGGCTCAATCTTGCCACGCAGCCAGGCTGCTGGTTGTTTTACTCAAATAAGCCAGAATCCAAAGAAATATTTGATGATTTCGCGCGGAATTGGCATGGAGCGTCTAGATGCGCCGCGTATGCGTTTTTTGTGCTTGCCTGAAATCGTGGTGATAGATTTGATGCCATTAAAATAGATATATAATGTCTTTTGGAGGCTATTCTTCTGTTTAAGAGTTTTACCATTGTTGCTAGTTTGACTGCGCTTTTAGCGTGCGCAGGTGCCACTTATGCTGAAGATCCACCTGCTGTTTCACCGCAATTGCGCACTGGATGTGAATTTAATGAGCAGAGTTTGGGGGAGATGGCCACTCATTCAAACTGGTTTCATATACCGTGGTGGCTTGCCGGAACATGGAAAAGAGAGCAAAGTATCACTTATAGTGCGGGCGAAGCGCCTCGTGCAAAGAAAGACGAGCGGGTAAGAATTTTTGGATTTCAAACCGATGCCAAAGGTGGCATCTGGCATTTAGTGCGAACCCCCTTCAAAGTTGTAACTCGCACTCCTGGTAGTATCAATTATTTTTTGATTCGCAAAGAAGAGCCCATTAAAATTTCAAAACAAGAAGTGACTATTCGCATGGTCTGGACTATTTGGCATGTGCATGAAAAAACCGGTCGCATCTTGAGAGTGAATCAAGGAGACCAGGTCGACACTTTTAGACCCATGAATGAAAATGCATTGGATGCAAGTTCGGTTTGTCAGGCTTATACAGAAACCGGCAAACCAATGGGTGTTTGGCGTGCTCGCTGGGTTGATCATAAAATGGAAGTGTATAAACCGACTCCAGAATTGAATGGACAAAATCTGGTTGTTTTATTGTCCGATTTTTTAAAACAAAATGGACGCTATAACAGAATCCCGCAGGGAACAGGACAACCGGTATCTGAGCCTGCAGATTCAAATTCTGAGTTAGAAAACTAAAAATTAGTTTTAAATTAGTTCGCGTTCTTCTTGCAAATCGAACTTTTTCAATTTGTATTTTTCAGGCATTGCTGTTTGTGACTTGGTGTCATCTAAAAGCCAATCAAAAAATGCCAGGGCAAAAAAAGCGCCAGCTAACTGACAGCCGACGAACGAGAGAACATCACCCGATTGAATGCCTGTGATTGTAGCCGTTAGTGTTCGAGCAAAAGTGACAGCCGGGTTGGCAAAGCAAGTGGACGACGTAAATAAAATTGCACTAGCAACGTACATACTTACTGATGCTGGACCCGCTTCTGGTTTGAATCTGGAGCAACCCATAATTACGCCAATTAAGCAAAAGCTTGCAACTAATTCACCCAGCCATTGTCCAGTGCCCGTCCGTGCTGTATGCGACCAGACAATTGCTGCATGATCAAACATCAGATTAGCTAGCATGACACCAGCCATGGCGCCCCAAATCTGTGCGCAGATATAATGAAAAACAATTTGCCAATCTGTATCACCCTGGATGGCACTAGATATGGTGACAATGGGATTGAAGTGAGCCGATATATTGCCAAGCATGTTAATCAGTGCGTATAGAACGCAACCAGTTGCAATGGCCACACCTAGTACTGTCACTGCGATATTGCCGTGGTCAAGGGAATGCATTAAAGCGCCTGAACCAACTACAGTTGCAAGAAGCAATGCGGTTCCAAGAAATTCGGCTACCAGACATCTTAACAACATCGAAATTCCCCCAGGAGTACGGCGATTATAACTTAGAGCCGATTCATGCAAGTTCTCAAGGAGAATGTTTTAATTTTCGGTCTATGTTGTTTATCTACCAACCTCGCTTTAAAAGTGCGATTTTTTGCTTGAGTCTGGCTACTTTGACTCAGCTTTCAGATCCTTTGGGGATCTGTGCCTTGGCGGCTCCAGTGGTTCAAGAAAAGTTCGATGTGGCTCAGTCGCTTGATGGTCAAATTGATTTCAATCAAAACGCCAAGCCTTTTGTAAAGGGCATCATCGATAAACTGAAACGCATAGACGACTACGTAGTTGATACAGAGCTAACTACCTGGCAGGGCAGCAAAGGTGTAGCTAAGGTTCAAGCTGGCAAATACTTTTTTAAAAGACAGCAGCGGGTGCGAGTTGAAGTAGTATCTAAAGGACCCAAGAACGGCTCTGTTCTGGTCAAAAACGAAGATGGTCAAGTGAAAGCAAAAGGTGGACCTGCTCTGCTTGGTATCACTGTAAATTTGCATGAAGACTCGGATTTGCTTAATTTAGCTGATGGATCCAATGTATTGCATTCTGATTTTTTGACTCAGATGGAGCGCATCTCTAGAGACTTGAGTAAAGGGCAACAAGCAATTGTCACCGCAGAGCCAAGCGCTTACAAAGATCATAAAGTCTGGGTGCTAGAAGTCAAAGAAGGCGAATCGCCGCTTTCGGAAAACACCTTGCACACCCGGGTGTTGTTAAACACTAGCAATGGCATTCCTGAATCGATAATAAGATTTAAGGACGGAAAAATATTTTCCAAAATAGTGGTAAAAAATGCTCAAGTGAACGCTGGTTTAGCTGATGCTTTATTTAATTTGTGAGGGATTGCTTTAGATGTTACGCACGCGTTTTTCGATCTTGATTTGTGCTCTGGCAATAAGTTGTCCTTCGCTTTCAGCTCAGCCCTCGCTGCCCAGCGTTGCGGCCGATAAGGTAGACACTGATAAGCATGCCGCTTTTAAAGGCGATCTTGATTCTAGGGCGCGAACATCTGAAGGTACAAATGATCGATTGACACTAGATATGGTGCGCGATGTCGGAGTCAGCGTCAAGCAAATTAAAGAGCTTTCCATTTATTTATTCAAAGAAGCTACTCGAGTGCCACTTACTTTGCAAGACCCGCTTGAATTGTCGGGGTTTGATTCGATTAGTGATGACGATTTTGATTCGAGTAAAAAATATTCGGCTGTAAGACCAGGTTGGATTTATTTCTATATCAGTTCACTTGAGCCTTCTATTCAGTTGTTGAAAGACTCGGAGACTCAAAAGGTATTTATTCCTGCCAAAATAAAAAACGAAGTATCTACACTTTCAGCAAGATTTTGCGACCTTATAGATAATGCACTTGAGCAGATTAAGAAATTGCACAAGTGTGTTGACGATGGAGATTGTGATAACAAAACCGTTGCTGATTGCGCCCTTTCAATTTATAAGACATCGCTCAATATGGAAAACTTACGCAAAGACGGTGGAGCGCTTGTTCAAGAAGCTGAGCGCAAAGGCTACAAAGAATCGATCTTGTTTTAAATTCTGGATTTTAAACCGGGCAAAACATGCTCGTACCAGGCTTCTTCATTGACATGCAATAGAAAACTAACGTTGCTTATAATTCCTTTTTGAGGGTTATTGGCTGCGTCTTTGGGAACCAATTTTTGCAAGTTGACCTCGTCCCTGTAAACACGCGCCACTGCAAGACTGTATTGAACTCCATGCAAAGCTGCAATGGGACCTCGATCTTTGCGCATTACAGTAATTTGACATTGAGGATCTTCTTCAAGCAAAATCATCAGTGTTCCGGGATCAAATACAGGTGTGTCGCAAACATTTACAAGAAAAGTTCCAGGCGCCACAAGCGTGGCTTTTTTTGCCAGGTCTTGAGCGACTTTTACACCCTGCTCATATTTTTTTACGCCTTCCAGCAATTTGCTTTCAGCTTTCATATCGCCTTGAACAGCTAAAACCCAGTTTTTGAAAATCTGTTCCTGAGTGCGCTCGCGTTCATGTGGATTTTGAGCATCGTAAGAAGGAAGTACGGCAAGATTTTTAGCCAACAGTTGAGATAAAGGAGAGCCTAAAACTTGCTCGCGTGGCTCACTGTCCAGTTTGGCTGCATCGTCGTCTAAGCCATCATAATAAATTCCGGCAGCTTTCATCGCTGCGGTCAATCCATCGGCATCGGGGTCAGCCACGATAGCAAGGGCATCTTCAAATTCTCCAGGCGATACTAGTGTGCTGCAAGCTGGATGTTTGCTTCGCACCGTTATAGTGCAATTTTCATTGAGCAGAGCTTGCAATTTTTTTGTCGATACTTCAACTAATTTGTCTCTGTCTGAAATTGCCTCTACTTCCAGTCCATGATGGTCTTTAAAATGGACGGTATATCCTTCTTGGGTCAATTTTTCTACTGCATCTACTGTTTTTGCCGTTATAGGTGTGTCTATAAACAAAATATTGGTATTTGTATCACGTCGCATATCTGCTGCGCGACGGACAAAATCGAGGATGCAAGTGACATCTTCAGCATAGAATGCTTTGATGAAAAGAGTGGGAACGTTTTTAATTTTAAATGAAATCATGGAGGTCTTATTGTATCCTAATCTAGCTTGGTGCTCTTGTATTTGGGAGAATATTCTATGCGCTTAATTCTGGCTTTGGCATTGACATTTGGTATCAATAGTATTGCGACTATGACAGTTGCGTGCGATCAGCACAAAAGCCAAGTCGGCATTGAGAATCTAAAGGGTCTTTCTCCAACTGATGTTTATGGCAAATATCACGCTGTAGTCGAGCATGCCAAAGAGATTTCAGAGCTAGTTCCTTATTGGAGTGCTGAAACTGCCAAAGAGTATGAAACTAAAAAATTGAGTCCCGAAAAATCAAAAGAAGTTCTTTCTACTTTTCAAAAAATATTTCCTGAAAAGTTGAAAGTGGTGGCAGAAAAAATTGAAGGTGACAATGCTTTGCTTACAATTGAGTCGCACGAAGTAACCAAGCTCGACAAAGAGAAATTAGAAGAACTGGAAAGATTAGTTAAGGCATCAGATAGTTCATTGAAACTCGATGAAAAGCGGGTTTATAAGTCGAATATCAAAGGCAAAATTGCTATGCGTTTAGAAAACGGTATATGGAAGGTTCATACCGAAAATTTCGATTCAGAATTTGAGTCCGACCCTGCAGATGCAAAGTCGGACACCGAAACTAAATCGCAAAAGTCTTGATTTGAAATTAGAGCAATTTTTCTAAATTCTCTCTTTTATAAATTCACATGCGACTTTGATGGCACCGATTGCAGCAGGTGTTTTCGCTAGTGCATTGAGCATGACGAAATCGTGGATGGTGCCGCGAAAGGTCATGGCTGTGACTTTCACTTGCGCTTCGATTAGTTTGTGCGCATAGGCTTCGCCTTCATCCTTTAATACGTCGAATTCACCATTGATTACAAGTGCTTCGGGTAAGTCTTTTAATTGCTCGATACTTGCTTTAAGGGGCGATGCTTTTGGATCGTTACGATCTTTGGCATCAGTTGTGTATTGATCCCAGAACCACTGCATTGCCTCACGCGTTAAAAAATGTCCTTCGGCAAACTCTTTATATGATTGGTTGTTAAACTCGGCATTGGTAACCGGATAAAACAGTATTTGCGCTTTGAATTTCAATTGGCCGCGCTCTTTTGCCATCATGGTAAGAACTGTTGCCATATTGCCGCCAACGCTGTCTCCGGCGACAACCATGTTATCTGGGTCTAAATTATATTTAGAAGCGTTTTTGCACAGATGTTCGGCTGCGGCAAACAATTCTTCTATGGCAGTTGGATATTTTGCTTCAGGTGAGCGCGAAAAATCCACGAACACTAGTGCCGCTCCAGTTCCAGCCACTAGGTCGCGCATTAGTCTGTCATATACGTTTTTATCGCCAAATACCCAGCCCGCACCGTGACAATAGAAAATCACTGGCAATTTGGTTTTGCTATTTTCAGGTCTTACGATTCGAACATTGATATCGCCTTTGGTATCGGTCTTGAAAACGACATCCTCGACTGAGGCAGCCGCTTTTTTAACCGGCACATCTTGAAGTGAAGCAAAAACATCTCTTGCCTTGTCGATTGGCAATTCAATTAGTTTGGGACCTTTTTGAGCGTTGATTTTTTCCAAGAAAGCACGAGTGTTTGGCTCAATGCCTTGGCTCAAAGTGATGGTTTGGCTCATGGCTACCTCGATTTTAGATTTTTGTTGTTAGAGTGGCTCAGATTTTGTCATATTTGAATTGGATATATATTATTTGGTGGCTGCCAAGTGAAAATTTTATTCCTGGCAACTATACTTAGAGTATGTTTGGTAATTTAGCAAAACCGCTGCAAAGTAAAGAACGCATCAAGGTCATTGAGGCTATAAATTCGCTCAACTTGAAAGTGGTACCAGAAGAAATTGCAGTAGCAAAGTCTTTGCCACTGTCTGTAGTGAGCAAAGAACTCAACTCGATAGCAAGCGAAACAGGCGGCAATCTGAGAGTGAGTGAATCGGGCAAGATAGAGTATCTGTTCAAACCGTCTTTTGAAGACGAGTTTCTTAAAAACGCTGTTAAAAATTCAAGCCAAGCCTTTTGGAATGCGATGAGCAACGTCTTTTTGAGCGTTGCTCGAATGCTTCATCTTTTGAGTGTCACTGCATTTAGAATTTCAATTGGTGTGATTTTAATTCTTTCAGTAGTGATAATTATTGCCCTAATTATTCTTGCCATAGTCAAAGCCTTTTCTTCTAGCGATAACGATTCAGATTTTGGTGGCGCGGCCGAAGGTATGGGATATGCCGTGATGGGCGTACTTAGAGTGGTGCGCTGGTTTGTGTTCGATTGGATTTTTGATTGGTGGTATTGGGACAGATATTATTTTGGTCCGTATAGACATATCATGGGACCGACCAGTTATGGGCGTTACAGAAACGATAGGTTGTTTGGCGACACTGATTTCGTCAATCCGTTCTTCAGCGACAAAGACAAAAACATTCCCAAGCCAGAAGAAGAAGAAGGCAGTAAAGTCGATTTCATTACGGTTTGCTATCAGTTAGTTTTTGGTGGTATCAATCCAAATCTAAATCTAGAAGAGACGTATTGGAAATTAATTGGTGCCACTATCTCAAATAACAAAGGCGTTGTGGTGGCAGAGCAGTTAGCTCCTTTTACAGGCAAAGAAGAAGCAGACGAAGATTGGATGTTGCCCATTCTTGCCCGTTTTGAAGGATATCCTGAAGTAAGTGAAACTGGAAATATAATCTATATATTTCCTCGTTTTCGTCCAGAAAGACTGGCAATACCTGAATTGACTGACAAAAATAATCCAGATCTCAGTGAGTCAGCATCAACAAAAGACCAGTTGCAAGCTCTTTTGCAAATTTCTAGAAAGCGCCAGGCCAGTCACAAAACAAGTGAGCTTAAAAAGATAGAAACCCCACGTTATCTGAAAGAAGAGACTATCCCGTTCGTGGATTTTCCGCCAAGCAAGTTAGCTCCTGCAGTGGCACTGGGATTTGTTTCTTTACTGGGTTCGCTATTTTTATTGGTAGACATGCACGCTTTGCACTTGACTCTTTTTGCACCAGTGATAATCTTCTTGGTTTGTTATTCAGTCTTTTTTCTTGGCACTCCACTTATTCGCCATTTCTTTTTGACCAAGAAAAATGAAGAAATAGAAGCGCGCAATAATATGCGATTTGATTTGTCAGCCAAAGTAGATATGCCCAAAGGAGCGCTTCAAGAGAAGCTTATGGAGGCTTCGCAAGTGCGAGCTAATATTCCTCTTTTGGCAAGCAATACAGATGAGATTGCTTACACTACCGAGAAAGATGTTCTGGAGCAAGAGTTTGATTAAGCTCAGGCTGTAAGAGAGAATGACTCGTCTTCAAGAATTCTGAGTCTTGATACCACTTTGATATCATTTATCTCAAGTGCTTTTCTGAGTTTATCTATTTGCTCATCGCTTTGACTATCGGTCACGATTGTATAAGTCAAAAGTCCCTCATGCTCTATTTGCAGAGCTGTAATTTTGCAGGCGTTAAGCGAACTAATTAAAACGCCTGGTTTGGATGAAGCTCCTAAAACCAGGCGTAGATAATTTTTAAAACCGCATTGCGATTTCTTGCTCTTATTCTTTTTTTCTTTGTTTTTTATCTTCAAAGATTTTTGCTCAAGCGGCAAGTGTTTATTTTGGCACAACGTTATTACATCGCCCACAACAGCCGATGCGGTTGGAAGCTGGCCTGCACCGGGTCCTGAAAGACAAATTTTTCCAGCCGCTGAGCCTTCGATAATAATGGCGTTGTTTGCGCCACTAATACCAGATAATGAATGTGCATTTGGCACAAGAATCGGATGTACTCGCAAATCTAATTTTTCAGTTGCATCATCGCGTCTTCCCAGAGCAATTAGTTTGAGTGAGCAATTGAGCCTGCGTGCGGTTTCTACATCTTCTGCTTTTAAGCGACTGATACCTTCTCGCTGTATACTTGTGGGATCGATGAATTGTCCAAATGAAAGCGCTGAAAGAATGCATAGTTTGTATGCAACATCGAATCCTTCTACATCATCAGTTGGGTCTGATTCAGCTAGTCCAAGCACTTGCGCTTCTTTTAAAGCTTCATCATAACCGGTGCCCTCTTTACTCATTTTGGACAAAATGAAGTTGGTGGTTCCGTTTAGGATGCCGCAGACAGAAAGTATTTCGTTTGCGGGTAGTCCTTTTTGCAAAGTAGATATTAGTGGAATTCCACCCGCTACTGATGCTTCGAACAATAGCCTTACACCATGCTTTTGTGCCAGAGCAAATAACTCGGGACCATGTGTGGCAAGCAGCTTTTTGTTGGCTGTGACAATGTGCTTGCCTTTTAAGATGGCATTTTTTAAGTGTTCATATATTGGCTCGATGCCGCCTGCGACTTCGATAACTAGTTCGATTTGCGGATCGTTTATGATCTCTTCGATATTGCATGTTATTGTACTGCCGTCAATCTGGGGGCGCTGTTTCTGCGCGTCTTTGACCGCGATTGTTTTAATTGTAATGAAATCTTGTTTCTTTAGAAGCTCGACCACGCCGGTGCCGACGGTGCCAAGTCCAATAAGACCGGCTACTATTTTAGTCATGAAATTTTCCTTTTGGTTTAAATATTTTGTCTAGGCGATAGAGACTTTTTGCCTTGCTGTCTCTATGGCAAACTCATGCAGTCCTTGGTGTAGCAAATTAAGCGCTCGCTCTGTATTGCTTGATGCAATGAGGCATGATAGAGATGTTTTGGTTGATTGTACAAATTTTATCTCTATATTGGCTTCGCTCATTATGCTTCGCATTCGCTCTTTCATATATGGACCTACCGAGGAGCAATTGGACGAATAAACGATCGTTATGCGATCTAAAATTTCGCTCCAGTTCAAATTTCTTATAGGCAGTGCTCTTGCAATATTGGTGGCAAGTTCGCTAAATGTATTTTCGCTCACGCCACCAAATGCTAGAGTCAACTCAGGCAAATTGTCACTAGTTCGCTCTTTTAAATTACCGCCAACATAATGACCGTGTACGCACAATTCATGCACTACCCTCTGCCAGTCTGCTTGTTGCGATTCTAGCGTCAAATCAATTATTCCGTATCCCGAGCTTGTTGTGATACCCGCTATTTCAGATTGACTCTGGTAGCCATTGATGAGAGTACCCAAGTTTTCAGGATTGAAAGTATTGCGAACTCTGATGGCTAGCCCGTTGTTTTGTGCCAAACGCACTGCGCGTGGATGAATGACCTGAGCACCGTTTAGGGCCAGTTCGAGGCATTCGCTGTATCCAATTTGTTCGTACATAGTGGCAGATGCTACTTTGTTTGGATCGGCAGTGTAAATTCCGTCTACATCAGTGAAAATGTCACAGGTCTGGGCGCCAATTGCCGCTGCTAGTGCAACTGCAGATGTATCTGAGCCACCACGACCAAGAGTTGTTATGTCTCCATCTGTGGTGACACCCTGGAAGCCTGCAACAACAATCACGTCGTATTCGTCTAGGGCAGATTCGATTCTTTTGCGATTGATTTGCAGAATTTCGGCGTTTCCAAAATTAGATTCGGTGATTATTTGCAGTTGAGCACCAGTGAAAGAGCGGGTTTTGACGCCCAGGTCGTTCAAGATAATACTCAACAGAGCAATCGATTGTTGCTCGCCTGTGGCAAGCAGAACATCCATTTCTCTTTGAATGGGATTATTCGAACATTCTGCTGCCAGATTGACCAATTCGTCAGTATGGTGTCCCATAGCCGATACCACCACAATAACCTTAGAGCCCGAAGCGCATTTTGCAACTATCTCAGCTACATTTTTCATTCTTGAGGGTGTCTTGACGGAAGTGCCTCCGAATTTGAGAACACTAATTTCGTTTTGACGAATGACGCGCATTTCCTTGTCTCCTTTGGTTATTGTGCCGCTACGGACACTTGTGATTGTGATTCTATTTGTGATTGATTCGAGCATAAACTTAAAACAGTTTCGAGGTCGGCTAAAAGGTCTTTGCTTTCTTCTATGCCGACAGACAAACGTATCAGTCCATCGACGATGCCTAATGGCTCGCGCACTTCTTTGGGAATAGGGGCATGAGTCATAGTGGCAGGATGGCAGATGAGTGATTTGACTCCACCTAGAGACTCAGCTAACTGAAATAAACTGGTGTTGTTTACCACAGTGCAAGCAGCCTCTAGACCGCCTTTCACTACAAATGCCACCACGCCACCAAAACCTGCCATTTGCGATTTTGCCAGATCAAATTGTGGGTGTGACGGCAATCCAGGATAATAGACTTTTTCAACTTGTGAATGATTTTCTAAATATCGAGCAATAGCTGTGGCATTTCGCTCGTGTTCGCGCAAGCGTAATGCCAGTGTTTTCACGCCACGCAAGGCGAGAAAACAGTCGAAAGGTCCAGGTACTGCACCACTTGCATTCTGGAAAAATTTCAATTCGCTAAATAATTCTTCGTCGTCACAAATAATAGCACCACCAATAATGTCGGAATGTCCGCTCAGGTATTTGGTGGTGCTGTGTACGACTATGTCTGCGCCTAATTCTAGTGGGCGTTGAAAATACGGGGTAGCAAACGTATTGTCAACGCAAAGTCTAATTTGTCGTCGCTGACAGATACTTGCGATAGCTCTTATGTCAGCCAATTTCAAAAGTGGATTGGTGGGTGATTCTATCCAGACTAATTTTGTATCTTTTGTAATTGCATTTTCCACGGCGTTCAAATTGGACGCATCAATATAAGTGAAATTCAAATTGAATTTGCGCAAAACACGCTCAAATAGCCGATATACGCCGCCATAAACATCTTCGCCTACCACAACATGATCGCCTGCCTGGAGCAAGTCGAGCACAATTGAAACGGCAGCAAGTCCCGATGCTGCAGCTAGTCCAAAGCGCGCTCCTTCAAGCGATGCAAGGCATTCTTCCAGGGCTTGGCGGGTGGGGTTGTGCGAGCGAGCGTATTGATAGCCTTTATTTTTGCCTAATTCGTCTTGAACGAAAGTCGATGTTTGATATATAGGCGTAATTAAAGAACCAGTGCTCGGGCAAGCCTCTTGACCGGCATGTATAGCTCTTGTTGTAAAACCGTAGTCTTGTTTATTTTGTTTTGAAACTTGTTTTGTCATGATAAATAACCCTTTTGAAAATCGTAGTGAAAATAAAAACGCCCTCTTGTCGTTACAAGAGAGGCGGCTACTTTCACTATTTGATTTTGGGGTTACTTATCCCTAGCAATCACAGTGTGCAGTAACGACCCCTCTTGTCGAGGGCTTTCGCATCTGCATCTTTCGTTTATTAGAAATGGTGGCGCTGTTTTGCATGAGAACAATTATCAATGTTTTCTTTAGAATGTCAAAAGTTTTTTTCGCTTTTGTAAAGTAGCTATGCAAGCGACACATTCCATATATAGGATATCGCGGGCGTTTTGAGTGCAAGCACTTTGGCTTGCCGAAAATTTGTTGAAACCCTCTGTAATACTGGGTTTCAATATAGTGTTCAATGCGATACAACTATGGTGTCGTCAAACAAGTTGTTAAAGAGGATTTTCAATGAAACGTAAAGCATCTGCCGAATGGCAAAAAAACCTGAAAGAAGGCAAAGGCACAATCACAACTGAAAGCAAAGTGCTCGATAGCGCACAATACAGCTTCAGCACCAGATTTGAAGAAGGCAAAGGCACAAATCCCGAAGAATTGATTGCTGCTGCACATGCAGGTTGCTTCTCAATGGCTCTTTCACACAAGTTGTCCGAAGCCGGACACACACCTGACAGTGTCAAAACCACAGCCACAGTTACTCTTGATAAACTAGAAGGCGGTTTTGAAGTAACCAGCATCAATCTGGAAGTTGCAGCTCACGTTCCTGGCGTTACCGAAGCTAAATTCAACGAATTGGCTGAAGCTGCCAAGACCGGCTGCCCTATCTCCAAATTGATGAACACAACAATCACTATGACTGCCAAGCTTGAAGCTCCAGCCAAAGCTTAGTTTTCAACTGTATAGCAGTTCGCTGGAACTGAAAAGATAAACAGGCGGGCACTTTCGGGTGTCCGCTTTCTTTTCTCTTGATAAGTCTTTGGTTTCTATTTGGCGGGTATATAGATTGAAGCCGGTCTAAGAATATTCCTGATATGAGGCGATAGATATGTCAGACGAGAAAAGACGCAAAGAAATGGAGCGACAGGCTATAGAGCGCACAGAGCGTGTAAGAGCCGAACGCCGCCGTAAAGAAGAAATTGAGCGTCGCAGACGAGATGAAGAACAGGAGCGCTTTCGCTTGCAGCAATTGGTTATTCAAAAGCAGCAAGCTGCTAAGAACGAAGAGCTTTTAATTATGCAAAAGAAAAACGACGAAATGATGGACCAAATGGAAATTAAGCAAAAAGAAGAAGGGACTGGTGCGACAGAGTCTTAATTAAGGGCTGAACTTAATTCTCTTTGAGTCGGCAGAGGAAGTATTGGATTGATTACCACTTCTTTTGCCGATTTTGCTTTGGTAGTGCTTTCGTTCAGCCAGCCAAACAAGAACATGGCTAGAAAGCCGCCCAAAAGCTGGAACACAATAAATGCTGGAACATCACCTGCTCTAATGCCAGCGCCGCTTTCGGTGAATATACGGGCGATTGTGACTGCTGGATTGGCGAAGCAAGTGGATGAAGTGGCGAAAATTGCACCTACTATATAAAGAACAACAGCCTGGGAGCTTTGGGCCGGTTTGTGCTTGCCTGTGGTCATTATTATTCCAATCAGACCAAAGGTAGCAAAGAGTTCAGCCAGCCACTGACCATAACCAGTGCGCGCTGCAGTAGCCATAGATACGGGCGCAAGCTCAAACATGACATTGGCTGCGATAACGCCTGCAATTGCTCCAAGTATCTGCACTGACATGTAGGGCAATACCCACTTCCAGCTTATGTTTCCTTGTGCAGCGGTGAGTAATGTCACTATCGGATTGAAGTGATTTGAATGAGCCTCAAACATGTTTATAAGTGCATAAAGCATTCCGCCCACTGCTACTGCAACACAAAGCAAATTGATTGACTGATTGCTTGCATCAATATTGTTAACGAGCAAACCCGAGCCAATGACGGTGGCTAGAAGAAAGGCTGTGCCTAAAAATTCAGAGACAAGCTTTTTGCTCATTGTGCCCTCTGTTGCAATTTGTACACAAAGTTACATAACGTGAACGACTGTAAATTGTACTACGAAATGTATCGCTTGACGTCAAGAAGCGTAACGGAACCGCAACAAACCGCCTGGCGAAGACGTAGACCGCGAGCCGGTTTAAACCTTTTTAATCAAGGGGTTGAATGCACCGGATATGGTGGCAATGATTAAGCATGGCAAGCAAGAGTAGCTGTAAAAGCAATCACTAAAATTGGTTGAAATATTCAGCGGATTATTATGTTAGGCGTTTGAAGGACAGTTAAAATCACGTACGAAAATAAGCATGCGTTGCATTTCTTCGCTAAAAAGAAGCAATCAGGCTGGCAGGGCTGTTCCAAATGCCAGTAAAATCACGAATTGAGAATAACAATATCGCTCGAGCGTTTTAATTATGCCAGTCATCTAAACCATCTTGTAAATGGTGTCAGATGTTCGTCATACATTATTTCTTTGGTCAATGTGCAAGATTTATCGATTGGTGCTTGGCTTAGAATTTTGCCGTGCCAATCTATAAACGCGCTTGGTCCAATACTAGTGCCAAAAACGAAGTAACGATGATTTTCAATGGCGCGCATGGCGCATACCGCGAAAGATTGTTCTCCCAATAATCTTGTTTGAAACCACATAGTGTTACTGCAATCTACAAGAATGCCACCACCACCGCGTGTGCCTCTAGCAGCCAGTTCTGGGGATATCAGTTCGCAACAAATGAGAGGTACTATTTTGTTGTGCTTACTGGTGAAAAGTGTGGTACTATCGGCAGCTTTGTAGCCTTCCCGCCTGGGCGTTAGAGTTCCACATAGCCCGCCAAAAGGTGAGTTCAATAGCCACCGTGGGCTGTATTCACCAAAGGGAACAAGCCACTGTTTGCGATATACTTCTGGTTTGTTTTGGTCGCAACTGACTCCAACTATGGTGGCTGCATTGTAAGATTTTTTATCTGAGTCGGAATCTAATGCTCCAACAATCCAGTCTTGATTGTTTCGTCTAGCTTTGATATCCATTGTCTTAAAAACACCCGGATATTCACTAATAGAAATAGGCATCGACCATTCAGGCCAGATGCAGACCCCGGGCGGACTTTGGGCAGCAAGCTTCAGATAAGTGTTCCAGTGGTCTAGGCTGTTTACTTGATTGAATCCAAAATGAATATTGCCTTGCAGAATAGAATAAGATTGTTTTTTATCTTTTGATCTTTGTGCGCAAGCGCTAGCATCTTGCAAATGCACATGCCCATAAGCGATTGCACCAAATATGATGCACTGAACAAAAAATAGACTTGATAATTTAGAGGTTTTATTTGCAAATGCAAGAGGCTTCAAAAAGTCTTTTTTGAAAATATTGGCGAAAAGGGAAGCTACCATGACATTTGCCATCACCAAAATGGCGCTGATGCCTATGCCACCAATGACAGATGCTATTTGAGCAAAGGATATAAAATCATATTGTGAATATTCAAGCAAACTCCATGGCAGTGCCATCGATCCTTGACTGTTTCCCAGTTTGTTGAAAATCAATACCCATAACAATGGCAATACTAATAAGGATGGTAACCGCCAGATACCATGCTCCTTAACGGCAAAAATTCCACCTGTGAGTGGAATCCACTGCATCAAAAAAGCGAATGCACCAAATAGAGTACCTTGCTGCAGTGAGTATAAAATCCACACACTTGTGTTTGCCACCAGATACAGTGAGCGGATATTATCTGGCCAGACTATGGGGCTAAACTGCAATATCCAGCTTACATACACAAGATTGTAAGCGTAGCCAAAAATTAAACCGCGATAGAAAGCTTGCGGTGGATAACTACTCTGACAGATCAAAAACAAAAGCGGTACAAGACCTATCCAAGCAAGATACCATTGCTCAAAACCAGGCGCTATAAGTCCAAAAATACTTCCAGAAAATGCAAGCAAGCACCATGCGTTTATTTCTTGTTTGAAATATGCGCGGTCCCTTATCATCGCAAGACTTGTTTCAGTTTTCGATTCATCAGATCTATTGTGGCAAACAAGCCACAAAGTGCGATTAAATTAATCGAGGATGGTAACCGATCTAAATTATCGGGATAGGCGATAAGGCTCAACAACGACACCAATGCACCAAATGTCATTGCTTTGATTGGAGACTCTCCTAGCCATTTACATATTTGTGATACCCAAAACCAATTCCAGAAAATGTATATAAAAGGAAGAGTGGCACCAAGCATTGAGTCCCCCGGATCAAAAGGATAATTTGAGTCTTTTTTTCTGAGGTTTAAGTGTAGACAGAGAACCAAATACGTCCAATAGAAATAAGCGATTACGGCAAAAGTAATCGAATATGGGTTGGAAAACTCAAAACCGTTTGCCATGCCTGACATAGCCGAGAATGCTACTAGAAAATAACCAAGCCAATGCATGCTCATCCAGGGATTGTAGCAGGCAAAAGACCTTTACTCAGAAACTGAAAAATATCTGCTTTGGGATTTAGATGGCTTACTTTTATTTGAATGTCTGGCGTTCCTTGAGCACATAAATGTAATCGCAATTTTTCATATGTACCGGCCTTCATCTGGTGGCACAAAATAGGGGCTAGCCTGGTTGAAGAGCGTTTTTCTTCGTATTCTATATTGAGTTTGCCGATTTCTAAATCGAGCAGTTTACTTATTTTTTCAACCGGTAATTGAGATTCAATATTGTTCAATTCTAGCCAGAGTTGGTAATGCGGCTCGGGTTTGAATTGAGGTACTAGTGTGAAAAAGCGAATCGAGAGATTCAATTCATCCACCACTTTTTTCATGGCTTGAGTGACGTGGCTTTCAGTGAGTTTCTCACCTGTAAATGAATGAACGTTTCCGCCTTTGTGTTGAAACTCGATTAGAGGAGCATTATTGTGTTTTCCGGTTACTTTGATTACATCGTTTATGTTGTAGCGATATAACCCACCAGATGTAGTGAACAAAACAAAATAATTTTGATTGACATCAAGCTCGTCTGCAAGCAGAATGGCAGGATTTTTTGAATCGATTTCGCTTTCCGGAATAAACTCAAAGAAGTGCGAGTTCAAGGCAAGTAATTGTTTGTCCGCCGCTAAGACCGCGGTTCCTCGTCCTTCACTTGCACAATAACTAATATCGCAAACCGGAATGTCTCCTAGAGTTGAGGGAAAGTCATTCAAATAGAATCCGGCTGCACCTTTGGTCCAACATGTAATTAAGGCTAGATCTTTCCAGATGGTGTCTGGCTTGAATAATCCTCTTTGTAATAAAGATTCAAGTTCGCGCGCCCTTTGTGGGTCTTTGCGCATATGACCTGCTTCTTGCAGAGCTTTTTTAATTGAGGCTGGTAGCGGATTTGGTGGACTTATATCGCCGTCTTTTATATCTTTGATGAGCGAAAGGGCAAACGTTTTGAGTCTTCGACAAAGCAAATTGATAGTCGAAGGATTTGGAGTGTAAAAAAGAGAAATAGGAGATGCTAGTCCAATTCTTAGAAATGTATAATATCGCGCCTCGTAATCGTCTATTAGAGCCACTTCATATGGGGTGGCGCAGATGTATTTCTTAACAACTGCAGATTCACTTTGATAAATTGCTCCTGATATTGCTCCGTACGCAACTCCAGTAGAAAGCCGCCCGGAGCAGGCACTCGAGAACATTGACAAAGCTTTGCCTGCAGCGATGCCTGGATAATTTTTAAATAAGTGATATCCAGAGACAATTGAGGCTTCTCGATACTCTTTCATATAAGACTGTGTGACCGGGATGAACTTGGCTTGGCCAGTGGTTCCGCTAGTAGTCGCAAACATGAATGGATCTTCGGCGGTCAGTATATTCCCGGACCCGGCCATCATCTCTTCTACATATGGTCTGAACGATTCATAATCTCTGACAGGCACGCTAGCTTTGAAATCAGTCTCGGTTTTGATTTGTCCAAAGTTGTGCTCTAACCCAAATTTAGTAGATTTGTTTTTTTTCAAAATAGCCGAAAGGCGCCGTAGTTGGGCTTGCCTGGGCGAACGACTGGCATCGTCCAGGGCTTTGACTGTAGGCGTCACGAGTGCGCTATAGGTCGAATAAAGAGCTTGATTAAGTCGAGCGTTCATAATTTGGTGCTGCGAATTATATATTTAAAACCTCTCGATAAAACCTCTTCAATGGCATAAGGAGAGAAAGATAATAAACTCTTGGCAGGAATACAGTTTTTGGGAGACCTCGATGTCGGCTTTGCGTTTTGTAGTTTTGGCACCTTCTAAAACTTTCGGCTCCACACACAAGCCAGGTCTGGCTATTGCGGCAGCTAAAGCCGGTGCAACAGGTGTGCTGGATTTAGAAGGAAGTGCTGCATGCAATGTTTCAGAGTCACTTGAGCTGTGTTTGAAAGCCGCTCCCAAAGCTGATTTTGGCATTAGATGTAGAGTTGGCGAACTGGGTCATTATTTAGACGATCTGGCATTGGAACTCGAGTTGGGTCTGATTGTCTTGTGTGCTGGACCAAATGGTTATCAGAAAAAAGAACTTAAAGACGCGATTGATAAAGCTCAAACCAGAGCTTCGCTTGTGGCGGTAGAAACTGTAAGTCTGGAAGAAGCATTGGTTGCTGAAAAAAATGGTGCCAATATCATTGTGCTTAAAGGCAATGAGTCGCCTGGCCGCGTTTCTCAAACGACGAGTTTTGTCTTAATTCAAGAATGTATTTCCAAGTTACAAATCCCCGTCTGGGTGCGAGGTGGAATTGGCAGGCACACCGTGCGTGCTCTGAGCGTCGCGGGCGTTGCTTGCTGTGTACTCGATAATCAGTTGTATCTTGCGCGTGATTCTTTTGTTGATGAAGGATATAAACGATTCATCTCTTCCATGGATGGCACAGAGAGCGAAGAAGTCTGTGACTCGATGGGTGAAATTCAGCGTGGTGTGCCGGGCAAGAATGGCGAGTTGCTTGCACTTGGTCAGGATGCCGCTTTTGCATCATCACTTGCGCGCGATGGTGTAAGTGTCGCGGGAATAATTCAAATATTTGAGCAGGCCGCTTCTATTTCAACTAACAATTCTTTCAATTCTGAATGTTTGCGTAGTGATGCGCCACTTGCAAAAGCGCACAAAACGAGATACCCGATAGTGCAGGGGGCAATGACTCGCGTTAGTGATAACGCAGATTTCGCTCTGGCAGTGGCCGCAGAAGGTGCATTGCCATTCTTGGCTTTGTCACTGATGCGTGGGGCTGAAGTAGATAGTCTACTTGCAACTACCAAGAAAAAGGTCGGCGACCTTTCATGGGGTGTTGGTATTCTGGGATTTGCTCCCGCCCAATTACGCGAAGAACAGCTCGCTTCAATTCTCAAGCACAAACCGCCATTTGCTCTAATTGCTGGAGGCCGACCAGATCAAGCCAAACAATTAGAAGCCCAGGGCATAACGACTTATTTGCATGTGCCATCACCGGCGATTCTCACCAGTTTCTTAGAAGGTGGTGCCAAGCATTTCGTTTTTGAAGGACGAGAGTGTGGTGGACACGTTGGTCCTCGCTCCAGTTTCGTTTTGTGGGAACAGATGATCGAAGTGTTGCATAACACTTTGAGTGGTGCTCGCAACGCATCTGAATATCAAATTCTTTTTGCCGGCGGAATCCATGATGAGTTGTCGGCTGCGATGACTTGTGCTCTGGCTGCACCTCTTACTTCTTTAGGAGTGAAGGTTGGCTTTTTGCTTGGCACGGCATACCTGTTCACACGTGAAGCCGTAGATAGTGGAGCGATAGTTGAGCGATTTCAAAAAGAAGCAATTAATTGTGACAAGACTGTCATTTTGCAATCAGGACCAGGACATGCAATTCGTTGCATCGAGTCTCCTTATAAAGATGAATTTGAAAAACGCAAGCAAGACATGGTCGACCAGAAGCGTCCATCTCAGGAAGTGAAAGAACATCTTGAGATGATGCACATGGGCAGATTACGCATAGCAAGCAAAGGCATCACCCGTGATGGCTCAGAGCTTACCAATGTCGATGAGCGAAGACAATGGACCGAAGGCATGTATATGATCGGTCAGGTCGCATCAATGCATGACAAAGTGCTTAGCATCAAAGAATTGCATCAGAAAATATCTGAAGGTGGCGCTGACTTACTGAGCGACTTGAATGCCACCAAAAAAGAAGAAGTGCAAGTTGTCACTCCTGCCTCAGAACCTATAGCGATAGTGGGTATGTCTTGCTTCTTGCCAGAGGCAAACGATATCGAAACTTTCTGGTCTAATATATTGAACAAAGTGGACACAATAAAAGAAGTTCCACAAACTCACTTCGATTGGCGCGAGTTATACGATGCTGATCCTTTTAAACCAGAAAAGGCAGTTTCTAAATGGGGCGGATTTTTAGGCGAAGTTGTTTTTGACGCCGCTGCTTATGGCATTCCGCCAAACAGTCTTGCTTCTATCGATCCAATGCAACTACTCACACTGGAGTGTGTGCGTCAGGCACTTAGCGATGCCGGTTATGACAAGCGACGTTTTGGTCGTGAGCAAACATCGGTTATAGTGGCAAACGCTGGACACGGTCCCATGGGCTCACTTTATCTCACCCGCACCATGCTTTCATGGAAACTTTCCTTCCTTGATGAAGAGACCAAGCAGTACATATATAGTCAGTTACCCGATTGGTCTGAGGATGCGCTTGCCGGATATTTAGGAAACGTTGCTGCTGGGCGCGTTTCTAATAGATTCGATCTTGGTGGTATCAACTTCAGTATTGATGCTGCTTGCGCATCTTCGCTTGCGGCGCTGCACTCAGCCATGGCTACTTTGCGTACGCGTGAAAGCGACATGGTGATATTGGGTTCGGTAGATACGCATAACCAGCCAATTGACTATGTCAATTTCAGTAAAACTCATGCCTTATCTCCTCGCGGTAGATGCCGCACATTTGATTCCACTGCAGATGGTATTGTCCTTGGTGAGGGCATTGGCGTCGTTTTATTAAAACGACTGGCAGATGCTGAGCGCGACGGCGATAAAATCTACGCAGTGATTAAAGGAATCGGTGGCTCAAGCGACGGTAAAGACTTAAGTCTGACTGCTCCTCGTCCTGCAGGCCAAATGCAAGCACTTCACAGGGCATACAAGGATGCAGGTGTTTCTCCATCATCTGTTGGCTTAGTGGAGGCACACGGAACCGGTACCGTAGCTGGTGACAAGGCCGAAGTGGAAGCTTTAAGCAAAGTATTTCGAGCACAAGGTGCACCAAATGGAAATTGCGCCATAGGCTCTGTTAAGTCAAACATTGGACATACAAAATGTACAGCAGGGTTGGCTTCACTGATTAAAATCACTAAGGCGCTTTATCACAAAGTATTGCCACCCACAATTGGCGTCGAGCGTCCCAACCCAGCTTGTAAATTTGAAAGCTCGCCTTTTTATATTAACTCACAAACAAGACCTTGGATTCATAGATCTACACAGCCGCGTCGAGCAGCTTTGAGTGCATTTGGTTTTGGTGGCACTAATTTTCACGCTGTATTAGAAGAATACATTCCTGCCATAAGCCATCAGAATAATTTTGCCCTCAATTCATGGACAGCCGAGTTATTTGTATTTTCAGCAGACAGTCATGATGAATTGCAAAAACAATTGGCAGGAGTTGCTCGCAAATTAGAAAAAGTACTTGTAAGGGCAAAAGCAAAGACCGAGTCTTGCCACACTAATTTCCCCAAGAAAGCCTTATTTGAACTTGCTCGCGGTGCTTTTGAGAAAGCTTCAACTTCAGGTCGTAAAATGCATCTTGCTTTGGTTTCGACTTCGCTTGAAGACTTAAATGAAAAGCTCACATCAGTCAAAAATAAATTGAAAGATGGTGGCGAGAAACTAACCGAAATGACCGATATCCGCGGTGTCTATTTCTCCAGCCAAAATATAGCAAACCAGGGTAAGACAGCATTTTTGTTCCCCGGTCAAGGGTCGCAGAAAATAAACATGCTCAAAACACTGAGCCTTTACTTCCCTGAAATAAAAGGACAGTTTCAAAACGCCTCAAGCGTTTTAGATGGCAAACTTATTCGCTCACTAGATTCATTTGTTTATCCAGTCCCGGTTTTCACACAAGAAGAGCGAACCAAGCAAGAAACTGAGTTAAACGATACTCGCATCGCACAACCTGCAATTGGCGTAGTCGATCTGGCTATGCAGAGTGTGGCATCGTCATTAGGACTGACACCAGAATTGGTGGCAGGTCATAGCTATGGCGAGTATGTGGCTTTATGCGCGGCACAAGCCATGACTGAGTCTGATTTGATTACTCTGTCTTTTGAACGCGGTCGCATTCTTGGTCAAGCACAAGATGGTGACAATGGAGCGATGGTGGCGGTTATGGCGCCAATAGATGTAGTGCGCAAGTTGACCGAATCAGTTAAAGGCGTGCAAATTGCCAACATCAACGCACCAGAGCAATGTATTGTTTCAGGCGCCACCAAAGCAATTGAAGAATTCAGCAAACTAGCTTCAGATAAAGGTTGTTACGTTAAAAAGGTGCCTGTGTCTGCCGCGTTTCACTCTCCTCTGATGGAAAAGAAAGCGCAAGAATTGAAAAAAGTCCTAGACCAATTAACTCTGAAAGAACCAGCTTTACCTGTTTATAGTAATACTACCGCTGGTGTTTATCCCACCCGTCCTCATGAAATTGCCAAATTGTTAGTGGAGCACACTGTCAAGCCTGTACTGTTTACCAGTCAACTGGAAGCAATGTACGAAGCGGGTGCGCGTACCTTTATAGAAATTGGCCCCGGCAATGTACTCACTTCTTTGTTGGAGAATACTTTCAAAAACAAGAAAGTTCTAGCCGTGGCACTAGATGGCCAGAGCAAAGAAGATTCCACCTGTATTGCACCATTTTTAACAGCCCTTGGCAGATTATGGGCGGGTGGTCATACACTCAAACTGGAGCGTTTGTTTGAAGGCAGACAAGAATTACTTGGAGCAAGCGTATTTGAACCTTTGGAAATGAGAATGCCTTATCGCATTGATAGTTGCAATGTAACTAAGGTTGGCGATTCGTCTGCTCAGGCAAAGTCTAGTGCGAAGAAACAAGAAATACAAAAAATGGAAACAAAACCTCCGTCCCAAAAAGCGTCACAATCTATGCCCCAACCCATGTCCAAATCTGTATCCCAACCTGTGTCTAATCATATGTCTAAACCTCAAACAACTAATTCATCAAATTCAGTAAATTCGCTCAACAGCGCGCTAAAAACAGCAAGCCAACAAAATGCGGCTCCTCAGTTCTTTGATGCTAATAATTCTGGTCCAGTTGAGCGCATGATTCTGGAATACCAGAAAAATATGATGGACATGACTAAGACCATGCTTGATGCACAAAAAGATGTGATGCTTGCGTATCTTGCTACCCAGCAAAAGGGTGGTGTCTCTCAAATAAATATTCCTATGAATGTCCCAGGCGAGATATCTTTTCAAAAAGCAGCACCACTAACCACGTCTGTGGTTACATCACAAGTAACATCGCAATTTGAGCAAGTTAACTCTTCTGAGCAAGAGCTTGAATCTACAGTTGCTACTTCATTGGCTTCGCCTGGAGAAACCGAATTTGATTCAAATGCCAACCCTAATTCTGAATTAGATACAGAGGGTCTGACTTTGAGCCTGCTTGAAATCATCAGCGAGCGCACTGGTTATCCAAGTGAAATGCTTGAGCCAAATCTGGATTTAGAAGCAGACTTGGGCATCGACTCAATTAAGCGAATCGAAATTTTTAACAGTTTCAGAAAATTGTTGCCGCTTGAAATTCAACAAGACCTCGAAGGTAACTTGGAGCAATTAGCTGGCCTTAAGACGCTTGAAGCAATTTCAAATTGGATTGCAAATCTAAAAACGGCTCCTTTGAAACAGGCTGAAACAGCAACGGAATCAGCACTTGAATCAGCACCTGTAACAATCGTCACTGAAGCTGCGCAAGGACCCAAATATTTGTCCGAAATTAGACGCGGTCTTGTAAAAGTGGTCGAGGATGAAGCCTTTTCATCCAAGACAGTAACTTATGCCAAAAACGCATTGCTTGTATGTGACGATACCGAATTTGGTGCGGTACTAGAGAAGAAATTGAAAGCCGAAGGTGTAAAAGTTAAATCAGTAAGGCTAGATCAAATCGATAAACTGAAAGATGGCACTTATTTGCCAGAATGGACTTTCTTCTTGCCTGGTGCAAATGCTGAGGCTAACAGAACCGAGCTTGCATTGCTTGCACTAGCAAAATGGTTTGAGCTGGCCATGAAAAATACCAAGCTAGACATAAAGCCTGTGCTTTGTGTGGCCACTGCAATGAACGGACGCTTTGGAGAAAATCCAGGGCTCGACATTGTTAAAAACGCTGAGAATCTTGCCCTGCAAGGCATTCTTGCCGGAATGACGAATACTATTGGTCGCGAACTTGGCTCGCAAATCGCTTCCTTATATATAGATATCGATCCGACTGACGACAAGAAGTCTCAAGCAGAGACTTTCATAGGTCGCACTGCCCAGGCACTTGAAGCAAACGGTGAGTTTGGATTTAGAGGCGGTAAGCACTACAAACTTGAAGTCGCTCCAGTCGAGTTAGAAGAGAAGACTTCTGATTTAGACTTAAATGCCAATTCTATGGTTCTAGTTACTGGCGGAGCTCGTGGTATTACAGCCGAAATTGCTATCGAGCTTGCCAAACGTTATGGTTGCCATCTCGTTCTTGTGGGTCGGGCTCAAAAGCCTAATGCCGAATCTGATCTTACTCAGGGTCTTTATTCCACTAAAGAAATCAAAGCTGCTCTTATAGAGTCAGCTAAAGCAAGCGGCAAATCAGTAAATATTGCCGAGATTGAGCATCAATATCAGCAAATCATCAAAGACCGCGAGATTCGAGATAACTTAGCCAGTCTTGAAAAGTACGCAGCATCGGTGCGTTATCACAGCTTAGATGTGAGAGACGAAGCCCAGTTCAGCGAACTAATTGGCTCAATCTATGATTTCCATGGAAATATTGATGGTGTTATCCATGGTGCTGGCGTCATTGAAGATTCTTTTATAGCGAACAAATCGGAAGAATCATTCAAAAGAGTCGTCGATACCAAAATTAAACCCGTTTTGACTTTGATAAAGAAACTGCGTTTTCAAACATTGTCTTTCTTGCACCTGTTCTCATCAGTGGTAGGAAGAACAGGCAATCCTGGACAAATAGACTATGTTGCAGCTAACGAGGGATTGAACAAACTTGCTCGTCTCATCGACCGAAACACAAGCGCCAAAGTCAGCTCACTGATGTGGGGACCTTGGAGAGCGGGCATGGCTCAAGTCGAACTTGAAGACTTGTTTGCTAGTCACGGCTGGGCAATGATTGACCCAGTTGAGGGACGCCAAGCCTATATGAGCGACCTTATGTATGCGCCAAAGGGCGATGTTGAAGTAATGCTTGTAGGTTACTTGAAAGATGGGATAGACAAAGACGGCTTGCATAAGTCCGGTGAGGCCGCTGGTCCAATTCTAAATCCATCGGTAATAGTGCAGAGTGAGCCTGGATTGAAAACAGCGACCTTTTCAATAGAGCGTAGCGAGCACATTTACCTAGAAGACCACAAACTGGACAGCTTGCCTGTTCTGCCAATGGCAGTGGCGGTAGATGTAATGTTCGAGTGTGCACAACTAGCAAGACCTGAGCAGATGGTCAGATCTCTTAGCGATTTCGATATCCCCTCTGGTGTTGTATTTGATATCGACGAGAAAAAATTCCAGGTCTTAGTGAAAGATAAAGATGCAACATCATCATCCATTATCATAGAAGCGGCTGGAAAAACTAAACGATTGCACCACCGCGGAACGGCTGAATATGCTGAAACTCAACTGCCTGAAGGTATCTCGTATACTTATAATCCAGAAAGTATTAAAAACCCTGAGCGCAGTGTTCCTACGCCTGAGTTTATTTATTCCAAGTACTTGTTCCATGGTCCGCTTTTTCAGGGCATCAAAGAACTCGATTGCATCAGTCCCAAAGGTGTAGCTGGAAAAATCCGCGGAGCACGTCCCAGCGAAGCACTGTTGAATCCGCAAAAAGATGCATGGATTGTAGATCCTGTTTTGTTTGATTGTGCTATGCAGTTAGGTGGCGTTTGGGCAAGACACTACGCAGACATTTTGTGTTTGCCGACAGGTTTCAAGCGCATGACTCTGTTAAGACCATGTCCTAGTTACGATGCGTTTGCTCATATCACGCCGCGTGGCAATGGTATGGAAAACAATGAAATTGTTTGTGACCTGGCTATATATGATACCGACGGTAAGCTCTCCATTTATATAGAAGGACTGGCTGGTATAGGTAGCAAATCGTTTAATAGATTTGCCACCACCCAAGGTGCTAAAAAGTGAGATCGCTTGCTCTTACTTCGATCGGTCTTGAAAAATTCGATCCTAGTCCTTCAGACACATTTATTATATATATTGGAAAGGGCTGGGAGTATGAGTCTTTTGATCAAGCATGGAATGCTTTAGATAAGCTTTCAAGCGAAAATGATTTTGTCACGATAGCAAGCGGCGAGAAATGGTTTACTGTCACAAGCAAACTAGATCTGGCTTCTTATGCTATTTTAGATTCAAAAAAGGCAAATAGTGAATGCCTTTTATTCAATTGCGAAGGCAATAATAGCGAAGATATAGTTGCCACCATTTGCAAGGCTGCTCAAGCTTTGCATACCAAAATCATGCCGCAAGAATCTTTCTGGAACGACATAGAGATTGCCGAAGCAAGACCCTGGATTAGCCCTTGCAAGCCTGAAGACCCGCAATCAAGACAGGCTGTGATTATGGCTGGCAATTTGAGTCTGCACTTAACTGAAAGTGCTATCGCCAAACCGGCAATTGCCATGCCGTTTGCAAGTGAATTATTTTTGTTCGGCGCTCAAAGCCCTAGCGAGCTTTTAGAAAATCTACGCTTGATTCGCGACTTGCTCGAGCGCGACCCCAAAAAGAAGATGAGCGATTTAGCTTATACACTCAATGTATTGTTCGCCCCGTTTAAGAGTATTTGGCGTGCAGCCCTTGTGTGCGAGAACATCGAACAGTTAAATGAGTCGTTGATTACACTAATTCTAAAACTTGAAGCAGGCGAAGAATTTTATAGCGATCCTTATGGCGGAATATTTTTAGCAAACGAGAAAACTTCGATCAAAGGCAAAATGGCATTTGTATTGCCAGGATTGGGCTCGGCCTATACAAACATGCTAAGAGACTTGTCGATGCATTTTCCACTTGTGCGCGAAGTGTTCGACTATGTAGATCTGGTCACCAAAAACTTTGGCTCAAGCGATATTCCCAGTTTGAGGATTTTTCCACTGGTCAAAGGTAAGTCAGATTCTTCTTCTCTCATTTCGGCTGATTATGCAGTTTTAGCGGTACTTTTAGCGGAGTATTCACTATACCGATTATTTAGCAAATTAGGACTTGCGCCTGACGCTTTCATGGGATTTAGCACCGGCGAATTTGGCGTATATGTGATGAACGGAAGTGTTGACGTACTTGTTGCTGCTTCTATTTTTTATGAGCAAAGCACGCATGTGCACCGCTCTTTTCCTAAAGAAGAAAAAGAATCACTCAAAACTGTAAGCATATTTTCAAGCCGTGACAGTGTCATGAAAATAGCAAAAGCCGTCAATGCCACCATCCATTTGACTGCTGATCTTACAGATAAACATGTAATTATCACAGGCAAGAATGCTGACATGGAAAAATTGATGGAACAGCTAGAGTTAGAATCCATCGGCTTTAGTGTTGCGCCTGTCGCAATTCCGTATCATACTGATTTAGTATCAAAAGCTGTTGATGAAGAACAGCTTAAAAAGTCATTCAATTCTTGTAACTTTCAAAAAGCTCAAATCGAATCGTGGCTTTGCTCGTTGGAGGGCAAGGGTCCAAGCGAGCCTGATTTAATTGAAGAAGCGTTACTAGGTCTTTTGCGCAGACCCATTGCCTTTCGAAACACAATCAAGGACATGTTCGAAAGCGGCATAACCACTTTTGTCGAGCTTGGTCCTCAAGGAATTTTGACTTATCAAATAAAAGATATTCTGCAAGGCAAAAAACATCTGGGAATCGCATCCAATCTTGCTGGTAAGTCTGGTATCACTCAAATAAATTTTTTGCTGGCTGAATTATTTACTCATGGCTATGGTACTAATTTCGACCTTACTCATTTGTACGAGCATCGCAATCCAAAATCGGTCCTGGAGCAATCTCAAGCAAATAATGCGGAGTTCGATTGCTATATTGATTACGCAACAGAAAGTCCAGACAAAATGGTTAGCGAGTTTTTGGCTGCAACAAGTAAATTGCATAGCGAATTCAATCAAACAAATTTGGAAATCATCCATGCCTATTTGCATGGTCTGAGCCAGAATAAAGTTCCAATAGTATTACTGGATACAGAGCCCGATATTTCCAAAAATGCAGTTGTCGCTTTTACAGATCAGTTTATCGATCTAACACTAAGCGCTGATTCAAGCTGGCTAACTGAGCTTGAAATTCAAGATTACAACAAGAATTGTCGTCACGACCAAAGACGAAAAAGCTGGCTTCTAGGAAGACTTGCAGCCAAAAGTGCTGTTAGTGAACTTGCATCTAAGTTATACGGTCAAAAACTAGACTTAAATCAAATCGAAATATTCAACGCCGACAATAACGCGCCTTATTGCCGTTTATCTAACTCTAAGATGCAGGCACCGCTTATTTCTATCGCGCACTCGCATAACGCTGCATGTGCCGTAGCCGTTAAGCCTGAATCCAATTTGACCTGTGGTATCGATATCGAATGGTTGGAGCAGGAGAATAAAACTTTTGAGGAGCTTAAGCACTGGACTAAACGCGAAGCAGGCTTCAAATCATTCACAATGCCTAGCGAGTCACCCTTTCAAGCAAGCTACTATCAGGTTAGCGATTACCTTATTGCCCTGGTTTTACAGCCCCTGACAGCCCGTTTAGATGGGGCGAAAAGTAGGGAATAAGTAGATGGAGGTGACTTATGGCACGTTCATTTATGTTTCAATCTAAGTTTGGTTTATTAGCTCTGGTACTGAGTCTGACTGCGTTTCCGGCATTTTGCCAGGAACCAGTGCCAAAGACTCCTGTAGTGCTTGATACTACAAGCGAGCTTGAGCAGGTCGCACCTGGTCCCATGGCAGTAGAGCGTCAGAAAGTACTTGATATGATTCTTTCTGCCAAAGAGCAGAAAATCGGTATTACTGCCTACATGGGCGCTTTTAAGGGGCTTGAGGACCAGGTTAAAGCTGGTGCTCAGGAAAAACAAATCAAGAGTCGTCTTGATTCTATTTCTGTTAGTCTTTGCGAACAGCTCAAACGAAGCAAAGAATTAAAATTGCAAAAACCTGCACCACCCGTAGCTGCGTCGCCACCAACATCAGGCGAAAGCAGTTCTAAAAGTGGTCTGGATTTAGGTGGTAGCAATACCGACAAGATGATAAACAAGCTTAGAGATAAGTGGTTTGGTGGCGAAATCCCGGATTCAATCAAAAAGAAAATCCCTCCAGGCATCGATCCAAGTAAAATGGACAATGACACCATAAAAGATTTGCTCAAGAAATACGGTCAGTGATTTTCATCAAGTTTGCATTATGTCTATCCATTTTATTTGTAAGTGGTTCTTGCCTTGAAGTGCAAGCAAAATATGTATTTAAACCGGGCAGCCGTCAAGCGATTTGGGTGCCGGATAATCAGACTGTAAGCGGTGTTGAATACACTAAGCAAGGATATACGAAATCTAGTCAGAATATGCAGACTACTCAAACTGTTCAAACTGGTGGCATGTCACCCTCGACTAATATGGCACCAAATATGATGCCGCGCTCAACAGTTAATTCAACTAGATCCAATTCTGCCAGTCGTGATTTTACTGATTTCGTCCAGGTTCAAGGCTTTAAGCGACCATTCTCATATCACTTACCAACCGGATATAATAAATCTAGAGCCACGCCAGTAATGCTCGTTTTCGCCGGATTGAAAATGAAAGGCACAGACATGATTGGTGCTACTGGAATGAACGGTGTATCCAATCGCAACAATTTTATTGTCGTTTATGGCGAGCCGGTGGGCGGCGAATGGCAAGATGGAATGAAAAGTAGAGCTGCAGACGACGTAGCTTACGTACAAGCGGTGCTCACCAAACTTGGTACTATCTGCAATATAGATTATCGTCGAGTCTACGCAGTGGGACTGAGCAATGGCGGCTTCTTTTGTCAGCTTCTGGCTTGTTCGCTTCCTAGCAAAATCGCAGCTATTGCGGTGGTATCAGCAACAGGGATGGAGCAAGCACTGCAGAGAAGTAATGGCGAGCGTGCCATTCCATGTATGTTTTTTCTGGGCACGGACGATCCACTTATAAATTGGCAGGATGGAAAATCGAAGACTCTTGGTAAATATGCCAAACGTCTTGGAGTCAGTGAAATCGATCCAGGGCTATTAGACATCGCTCGCTACGGCGGTTTCTACAGTGCGCCTGACTTGATTCAGTTCTGGACCAATCATAACAAGTGTCAGGGGACGCCATCTGAAAGCTATGAGCCAGATAAAGATCCACAAGACGGCATGCGAGTAAAAAAATCTGTCTGGGGACATCGAGGCAATTCGGTAATTTTATACACCATAGAAGGTGGCGGTCATACTTGGCCCGGATGTATTTTTCTTTCCAAGAATCAGAAGTGCTGTCAGGATATTGATGCAAGTGAAATTATTTGGAAGTTTTTCCAACAAGAAGCCCGCTAAATTTTAAAAAATTATTGGGCAGCCTCTGCCGAAAAGTTATCTAACTCACCGTCTTGTGCATCAAAATAAATTGATATTGGCTGGCAGCAGACTTCGCAGTCTTCTACATAAGATTGGCTGCCACCGGTTAAATCAAGCAGAATCGAAATTTTTTCCCAGCAATATGGACACGGGAAAAAATGCTCTTCGAGCATTTACTTCTTACCGGCTTTAGCCAGATCTTTGAATTTGAATTTCTGCAAGTATTCTTCGTATGGATATTGATAGTCGATGAATTGTCCATCGTGAGTGAAGGACAATATTCTGGTTGCAACACTCGATACTAAATCTCTATCGTGTGATACTACAAATACTGTGCCAGGAAAATCAGATAGACCTTGAGACAGTGCTGATACTGCTTCGAGATCTAAGTGATTGGTTGGTTCGTCCAAAACTAAAATAGGATTTTTTTGCATCATGATTCTAGCCATGAGCAAACGAGCTTCCTCGCCTCCAGACAAGTTTTCGGTTGCTTTAGAAACTTCGTCTTTGGAGAAAAGCATTCGTCCAAGCAATCCGCGAATGACTTGATCGTCTTCGTCTTCTCTAAACTGATTTAGCCACTCCATTACAGTGGTGCCTGCTTTTATTTCTTTATGGAAATCTTGCGGGAAATAGCTCCAGGTCGCAGACTCGCCCCATTTGATACTGCCTTGATCCGGTTCGATTTCGCCTAGCAAGCAACGCAACAAAGTTGTTTTCCCAACGCCGTTTGCACCTATGATTGCAACTTTGTCACCACGAAAAATGTCAAAACTAATTTTGTCGAAAAGCTTTTTGCCATCAAATCCTTTGGACAAGTCTTTTACTTTCAGCACTTCGCGTCCAAATGGTTTTGTCTGTTCAAATTTGATATAAGGTCTTTGAATATTCGAGCGTTTCAATTCTTGTGGTGCCAGGCGCTCCATTTCTTTTCTGCGTGATTGCACCTGACTAGAGCGAGAACCTGCCTGAAAGCGAGCTACGAAGTCCTGTAATTGAGAGATTTTTTTGGCTTTATCTTTGTTTGCAGCTTCGATTGTCTGGCGACTCTGCATTTTATTCGTAACCATATCATCATAATTACCTGGATACAAAATGACAGTGTCATAATCGATATCTGCAATATGTGTGCAAACGGAGTTCAAGAAGTGTTTATCGTGCGAGATTACGATCAGCGTTCCTTCGTACTTCATCAAGAATTCTTCAAGCCAATGGATGGTGTCTAAGTCCAAGTGGTTTGTAGGTTCGTCGAGTAGCAGCGCTTCAGCTCCGCCAAATAGGGCTTGAGCAAGTAGAACGCGGAATTTAAAATCGGTAGCCAGGGTCGACATCAAATTTTCATGGTCTTCTTCTGGAATATCGATACCGCGCAATATTTCGGCCGCTTCAAACTCAGCCATATAGCCGTTTTCGTCAGCAATTATAGATTCTAGTTCACCAAGACGATTCATTTGATCCATGGTCAAATCGGGCAATTCGCACAGAATGTCTTTCTCTTTGAATGCGGACCAGAGCGTCTCATTGCCCATGATAACTGTGTCGATGATACGTTCGTTATCGTATGCAAACTGGTCTTGTTTGAGCACGCCTACATGCTTGGGGCGTTGAATAGTACCTGTGTTCGAAGGCTCTACTTCACCTGTGAGAATCTTCATGAAAGTAGACTTACCTGAGCCGTTGGGACCGGTAAGACCATATCTAAATCCTGGCGCAAACTTTACCGACACATTGTCGAAAAGGGTGCGAGTACCGAATTCTTTTGTTACTTCTGTGACTATAATCATGACGGGATTATACATTATGATAGGTCTCAACTATGAGCAATTGTCCTTGCGGCGCTTCAAATACATACAAACTTTGCTGTCAGAAATATCATGGCGGGCAAAACCCTAAGACAGCGCTTGTTTTGATGAAGTCGCGCTATTGTGCTTTTGCGCGAGGTGAAATCGATTACATAATTAAGACTACGCATCCGAAGAACCCCGCATTTGCAGGCGATCTTGCAAAGTGGAGGCGTGAGCTTTTGGAGTTTTCCAGAAATACTCAGTTTAAAGGTCTTAAGATTTTGTCCACAGATGAGCCGGAGGGCAGCACGAAAGCCACCGTCGCATTTACTGTAAATCTAATCCAGCAGGGACGTCAGGCTGGATTTACCGAGCAAAGCCTATTTGAAAAAGTAAATGGACGCTGGTTTTATCTAGATGGTGTTATTCAACAACCGTCTCTGGCGGCTTTGGAAGCTGGGGATTTTTCTTAGTAGCCGTTTTGAATAATACTGCCGCCATCAATACAAAGAATCCGACGCCAAGCAGCTCATAGCCTTTAGATCCAAGCGCTGAAACCAGAGAGTGTTCGACGCTAATGGTTTGCAGCCAGGCATAAATAGGCTCTGGAATGCAGAGTAAAGCCACTATCACCCCGGCCAAGGCACCACCTGCAACAAGACCAGTGGCGAACAAACTGCCCTGTCCCAGTTCGTCGTCTTCGGTCGTTTCACCTTTCATTTTAGCTCTTACTTCGACTATTTTTTTCACTACCCCGCCTGCAAAAATAGGTAGTGTGGTAGACAATGGAAGATAGGCTCCCACTGAGAAATTGAGAGCATTAACGCCGCATAATTCCATAGTCAATGCAAGAAAAATTCCAACCATCACAAAGTTCCAGTCGAGGTTGAATGACAACATCCCTTTAATTAAAGTTGCCATCAATGTTCCTTGAGGAGCCGAGAATTTGGCCGAGCCTATAGCATGTTGAATACCTTGTGCCGCCATGTCGGGAGTGGGTACGTCAAGTAATTGCACTGTCAAACCAATTACAAGAGATGACACAATACAGCCTATAAAAAGGCAGATTTGTTGGGCTCGAGGAGTTGCTCCAATGATGTAGCCGGTCTTCAAATCTTGTGAGGTGGCGCCACCATTGGCGGCGGCAATACACACAATACCTCCAACTACGAGTACCATTGGCTCATAAACGTGCCCGCTCATGCCAAAGCCGATAAATACAAGTGATGTCGCCATGAGTGTGGCGATTGTCATGCCTGATACTGGATTTGAACTGGAGCCTATAAGACCTACAATGCGGCTTGAAACAGTAACGAAGAAAAAGCCAAAGATTACTACTAAAATTCCAATCAATAGTTTTTGCAAAAGTGAGTCGCCTGGAATTTGAGGCATGGCCATCATTAATACAACCAAAGCAAGCGAGCCAAACAAAACGACTTTCATTGACAAGTCGCGCTCGGTTCTTGAAATCGACTCTTGAGCAGACTTGTCCTTGAGCGCTCCAAGGCTTTCTTTGAAAGATGACACGATTGTGGGAATGGTCTTCATTAGCGTCATGAAGCCACCGCATGCAACAGCGCCAGCTCCAATTTGTCGTATGTAAGCTCGATAAATAGCATCGGCTGTGTTAGCAAATGTGTGAGTAGCCGGATTCCAGTCGCCTGGTCCTCCTGCTGTTTGCAGATTGGCTAAATTGCCCAATTTAACTAATTGAGCTGCTATTGTGTCCGCAGGTACGAGTGACGCAAGAAGTGGTATCAAGCCCAGCCAGGCGAGCACGCCACCGGCTACAAGAGTGCCTGCAATTTTGAATCCAACTATGTAACCGACTCCAAGATATTCTGGAGTGATTTCACCAGCCACGGTGGCTGATGGAAAAAATTTGTTAGTTTGTTCAGTAACAAATTTTGGTGTTTCAGCAATGAGATGCAAAATGCGCTGCCCGATAGCAAATGCAATTGCCACAGCTAGACCAAGATATGCCGTCTTGGCGAAATCTCCACCCTTCTCTCCCGCGATTAGAACAGAACCACATGCAGTGCCTTCTGGATAAGGCAAATTACCATGTTCTTTTACTATTAAGGACCGGCGAAGCGGTACCATCATGAGCGTTCCAAGCATTCCTCCAAGAGCAGCCAGGGTGAAAATAGTCCAGTAATTGAAAAATCCTGCACCCACACTCTCTCCATTTGTTACCGACAAAAAGAGAAAACCAGGCAAAGTAAATACGACGCCTGAGGCGATTGATTCGCCAGCCGACGCTGTAGTTTGAACAATATTATTTTCGAGTATCGTTGTTTTGAAAAACTTACTACCAATTGACATTGCAAGAACGGCCACTGGTATTGATGCAGATACGGTTAAACCAGCTTTGAGAGCTAGATAAACCGTCGCGGCTCCAAACAAGACGCCAAATATGCAACCAAGAATAATCGCTCTTGGTGTAAGCTCTTTCATTTGTGTTTCTGATGCAATGTAAGGCTTGAATTCAGCTTGTGGCGGTTGAACTTGCGCGTTTTCGTGCATAAAATAAGATACTCTTCTTTTGGGAGACATTATTTTATCAATGGATCGGTTGTCAATGAGGCGTTTTTTCGCAATTCTTCTGGCTCTAATATTTGTTGGCTGCAATGCCTATGCCAAGGGTAAGGAACCTATAGTTAAGGCGCCTAAACCGCCCGTAGCAAGAATACCTTCTATCAAGGACCGAATTGATTCTTTTGGTGAGCGCTCGCGTAAAACAATCAAGCCAGCTTTTCAAGCAAATGACGTTTCATATCCACCTTCCAAAATGACCTGGATCGCTTTGAAAAAAGAGAAAGTTCTTTTGCTTTTTGCCCCGAATAAAAAAGGCAAACTAGTGCAAGTTCTAAATTATCCTATTTTGGGTACAAGTGGTATCACAGGTCCTAAGCTCAAAGAAGGCGACAAGCAAATTCCGGAGGGCTTCTACAAAATATGTAGTATGAGACCAAAAGTAATTGCGCATGTAGGTCTGGATATAAATTATCCAAATGCCGAAGATAAAATGCACGCTCAAAAAGAAAAACGCAAAACCCTTGGTGGTGACATTATGATCCACGGAAGCTACTGGTCAACAGGGTGCCTTGCCATGGGAAATGAAGCAATCGAAGAATTATTTACCTTAGCGCATGATACCAAATACAGTAACATCAGTGTTTTGTTTGCTCCTTGCGACTTAACTACAAAAAGTGCCAATATCGATTTTCAAAAACAACCAAAATGGTTGCCTGGTTTGTATCAGCGATTAAAAAAAGAAATGGCGCGCTATCCCATTAATGAAAGTCCTGGCTCTAAGCCTAAGAACGTATGGGAAAGAGTGTCTTAATTAGATTAGTACTAATAAAGTTTCAATTCCGTAGAGAGCTAGCAGTCGTGAAAAGGTCGGGTCATACTGGTCTGAACTTAATACAGTTCTGAATGACTCTAAGGGACTTATATGTGAGAAAGTTTTTTGCAGCAGAGCTAGCTGCTTTTCGGCTTCAGGAGTGGGAGTTTCTTCAATGAGCAATTTCCAACCTTCAAAGACAAAATCGAAAATAACAAAATAGGTTATGGTCATGGCAAAGATATATAAGAACGATTGAAAGTTCGCAGTTTGTCCAGTTATTAAAAGTAATCCAAAGCCAATGCCGATGCTTGCAAATATAGAGAAAATCGGTGCAAGCCAGAAAACAACATTAATCGAGTTCAATACTGTTTTCAATAGTTTAAAGCGCCAGCCGCTTCGCTCCACTTTTTCTGCCACTATAGCCAGTTCTTGATATAGAGGAAGTAATTCCCTAAAAGAAAGAATAAGTCGAGCAAGAAAAGCTGCCGCAAGGGCCGATAGAAGTGAAATTATAGACTGAGTTATAGGTAGCGAAGCAAGTAAAAACAGTGGTATCAATGATAATACTAGTCCTGAAGTGGCGACCAGGAAAAAGTATTTGCCAACTTTCAATCTTGTTTCTTCGCTCACCAATAAACCGCGAGCTAAAAGGTCTTTGCGCAACTCGTTTTGAAAAGCTTGTTTGTAACCAGCGCTTGTGAAATCTGCCAAAATGCGCATTAATCCGCTTGGTGCAAAGTAGCGCTTTAGGCGTCTGGGGTCTTGAATAGTATCGCCAATAACGGTTTTGAGCGATTTACGCATAAAATTATAAAGAAAAAAGACCCGGCGAGAAATTTGAAGCGGAGTTTTAGCCCCTGCCAAAACAGTCTCTTGAGTTTTTTGCATGGCCCACTCTTTAACTGAGCGGGTGACGATCTCCCACATATTTTGTTCGTAAGGAGCTAATGTTGAGTCGTCATCGGTAGTGTTTTTTAACTTTCTTTGCAAAAGATCCACTGCCATAACAACCATGGTGTGGGTGACATCGCCTCCTCGCAAAAGATAGGCAATTTCGCAAGGCGCAAGCATGTTTTCTGGGCTTTGCTCTATTCGAGGAGTTGAGCACATGCGGCGAAGACGTGCACGCGCAATAAGCAAAAGCATAAGCAATCCGCCTAAGCTTACGCAAAAATAGACGAGCGGAGATATCAACAGGTGCGTTTCCATGCTTAAATGATAGGGTAATTCTCTGGGAGATGCTATGAAAGATAGCTACATGATTTTCGTCATACTTGCCGTTCTTTTCACGCCCTTCTTGCCTCTTGTCTTGAAAAGTAAATGCCCTTCGTGCGGAAAGCGAAAGCTGGAGAAGCTTGGCACAGAAATACTCGAGGTGGCTAATGCATCAAAAATATTTATGACTAGATATAGGTGCCATGCTTGTCTGAAGCATTTCGAGCAGGAGAAGAGCGGGAAGCTTCAAGAGGCATCTGCTCCTGAAGCTTTGGAGTCTGCCTAGAATTGTCTGCTCGGATGAGCATTTCGGCATCTAATCTCAACAAGTGTTCTATAATAAAGTAATACCAGTAATCAGAGTTTTTCTAATCTGTGTCTCGGTAAAGAAAGCTATGAACATCTTACTTGTAGAGGACAATCCGACCCAGTCAAAATTGACTAGCACGATTCTACAGCGTCGTGGATTTGAGGTCGATTCAGCCGAAACATTGGCACAGGCGCTGAAGAAGTTAGCTCGCCCAGCATTCGACGTTATATTGCTCGACTTGAGCTTGCCGGATAGCGAAGGGATCGAAACATTCAGAAGAGTGCATGCTATTACCGATATTCCGGTAGTTGTTTTAAGTGCTCAAGACGACAAAGATTTGGCCCTGCAAGCAGTGAGGCAAGGCGCCCAAGATTATTTGATTAAGGGAATGCTTAGCACAGATTCGCTTATTCGATGCCTGCAATATTCTGTAGAGCGCAATAGAGTGGAAAATGAGCTGCGTAGAGGACAGGAGCGTCTGCGCATTATTATGGATAATTCCTACGATGCTTTTTTATCGATGAATTCTGAGTGGGAAATTACAGGATGGAATGTACAGGCACAACAAACTTTTGGTTGGACAGATAAAGAAGCGATTGGTCAAAGTCTGAATCTTATTTTCCCTACTCATTTAAAGAAACAGTCACTGGGCAGTATTGAGCAACAATTCTTAAACAACAGCACTCGCAATGCTAGAACTACTCGTGAGCTTTTGGCTATTCATAAAGACGGACATGATTTTCCTGTGGAAATCGGTTTCTTTCGCATTGATGATGAACCTAAACCCAGTTATTGCGCTTTCTTGCGCGATATCACAAAGCGAATCGAATATCAGGAAGAGCTCGAGAATTTAGTGCAAGAACGCACTAAAAGTCTTACTCAGAAAAACGAAGAGCTTAGACAATTTGTCAAAATTGCTTCGCACGATTTGCAAGAACCACTCAAAGCCGTTCAGGGTTTTGTGCAACTGCTCGAAGAAACTGCTAATGGTAATTTCGATAAAGATCAAAAAGAGTTTTTGGGATTTATTCAAGATGGCACCATGCGCATGCAACAGCTAATTAAGTCGGTGCTAATTCACTCTCAGATAGGAAATAATAGCTTTGAAAATTACACCACCGATTGTAATTTGGTCGTGGAAGAAGTGATGGCAGATCTCGCTGTCTCAATCAAGGACACCAATACTCAGTTTGAAGTAGATTGGTTGCCCCACATAAATGTGGAACATTCGCAAATGTTGCAGCTATTTGAAAATCTAGCTTCAAATGCAATCAAGTATAGAAGTTCAAAAGCGCCTCTCATCCACTTTTCTGCCGAAGAAAGCGGCGACATGTGGTTGTTTTCAGTTCGAGATAACGGTATTGGTATTGATCCTGAATATAAAGAAAAAATCTTCGATATGTTTTCGCGTTTGCATGGCAAGACGAAATATCCGGGTACCGGAATGGGACTTGCGATTTGCAAACGTATTGTCACCTCCCATGGTGGCAATATCTGGGTAGAATCTAAATTGGGCGAAGGGTGTATTTTCTTGTTCACACTTCCCTCAGCAATTGCCAAAACAAATGCAGGAGCAGAAAAATGAATGATGGAATCAAAATACTTCTAGTTGAGGACAGCCCTTCTGATATCAGGCTGACCGAGGAGGCACTAAAACGCTCCGATTTGACCTATTCTTTGCACATTGCAAACGATGGCGTAGAAGCAATGGACTACTTAGAGGAAGCGAAGTCTAGTGTTGCTGAAAAAATAATTCCAGACGTAATTTTGCTCGACTTGAATATGCCGCGCAAAAACGGTCATGAAGTATTGGCTGACATCAAAAATGATTCGGCACTATCTTTGATACCAGTGGTATTACTTACGGTTTCAGATAAAGACGAAGATATCATGGCGGCTTTGCATCTGAAAATGAACTATTACATTGCAAAACCGGTCACTTCTAAGAAACTTTCCTCGATTATAAAAGCAATTCATGCTGTTCATTCAGAAGGACCTGTGAGCGACGTGCACAAGGGAGAAGATATGCACATACGTCTGGTTCTAGCTGGCAATCCGCATACTACTCAGAGCGCGCTGATTAAATTATCTGACGATCCCTGCGAGCGTGTTCGTTGCAGAGTGGCTGAAAATGAGCAAATTCCTCTTGCTCTGCTCGATAAGTTAGCAAATGACACGAGTGCTGAAGTTCGCTTAAGCGTGAGCGAAAATCCAAATGTACCGATGAAATTGTTGGAGAAATTAGCAAAGGATCCAAGTGAGGATGTTCGTTTGGGCATTTCTTCAAACTCAAGAACTCCGGCTCAATTGTTGCATGATTTAATTAGAGACGAAAATATATTTGTTGCTTTAAGTGCTAGCAAAACTCTTGAGGCCATGAAAGCTTAGTGAGCGAACGCTCTAATCGATATTGAAAATATAGCAAGCGCATATGTAGCGTTCCCCGCTTATTGTGTTTACTTGTTTTATTATAAGAATTGGTTCTGGTCTTTGGTTTCAACGTAGACTAACTCTATGGCTTTTACCAGTTTTGGCAATTCTTCGCTTACTAATTTCGTCCCAGTTGATGATCTGCACCATGTGCTGCATGAAAAGTTTCAACTAAGTGAATTTCGTCCTAAACAGAAGGAAGTAATCGATTTAGTTCTGGCTGGAAAACATACACTTGCCCTGTTGCCAACTGGTTATGGCAAATCGTTGTGCTATCAGGTGCCCAGTCAAGTCCTGCCAGGCGCAACCATAGTGATATCGCCGCTAATTGCATTGATGCAAGATCAGTTAAGCAGTTTGCACAAACGCGGAGTCTCTAATGCGACTGTTTTAAATAGTAGTCTTGATGCAGACGAATATTATGATGCTGTTGCTGGTATCAAGTGTGGTCGCTACAAGCTGATTTATGTGGCTCCAGAGCGGCTTGAATCACCCAAGTTTCGCCAACTATTGCAAGAATTAAAAGTGTCACTACTTGTTATAGACGAAGCTCATTGCATAAGCCAGTGGGGGCACGACTTCAGACCTCAATATCGAAACATGAAAGAGCATCTAAAATTGATGCCAGAGGCAACCATACTGGCATTGACTGCTACTGCAACACCAACAGTTCAGCGCGATATAGGTCAAAATCTTGGTCTTAATAATATCGAAGTGGTGATAGCATCTTTTGACCGTCCAAATTTAAGACTGGAAGTTGAATGTTGTTCTGATGCAAAAGAAAAAGACGATCATTTGCTCAAGCTTTTGAGGCACGAGAAATCTCCAGCCATTGTTTACACGAGCAGCAGAAAAGAAACCGAAGCTCTCTCCCGCAGGCTTACTGTCAATCGACTGAAGTCGGTGGCTTACCATGCAGGTATGTCAAAAGAAACTCGATATCGTGTACAAAAACAGTTCGAAGAAGAAAAGCACACCATCATCGTTTCTACGGTCGCTTTTGGAATGGGTGTAGACAAATCAAATATTCGTCGAGTGATTCATTACAATATGCCTGGCTCATTAGAAAATTATTTTCAGGAAGCGGGACGCGCTGGGCGTGATGGAAAAAAAGCAATATGCACTTTGTTGTATCAACCCAAAGATTTTTATACTCAACGTTGGCTGATGGAGCGTAACTATCCTGATGCGCGGCAAGTGAGTAGTTTGCTTGCTATGCTAAGATCTGACAGTTCGCGCTTTAGAAAGACAAGTGAGTTGGCCAGTGCGCTTCGAATAGATGAATTCTCGCTCAACAGTGCAATCGATCTGCTTCGTCATCTTTCCTTGATTCAAGTTACCATCGATGGTATCAAAGCTATATCGGGCACCGCAAGTGGTATCGATATGACATGGCTGATAGAGCGTAAAGAGCGAGATAGTAATCGACTGGATAGAATGGTTGATTATGCAAACGCCTTGTCCTGCAGGCGCAAATTGATTTTGCAATATTTCGGTCAAGAATACAGATCAGCTTGTTCTGACTGCGATATTTGCTCGCCATCTTTTGAAAAAGAACGACCAGGCTATATTTCGATGCCTTCTGAAAAAGCTAATTTAAGCGACCTTGAGCAAGTATTGATTGATACTGTCACTCTACTCAATGGAAAAGTTGGTAGAACCACGATTGCTCAAGTGTTGTCGGGAAGCAAAGCAAAAAAAATTCAAGAAAAGAAATTAGATCAAATTGCAGCGTACGCTAAATTTTCGCACATAAAAACAGATGACATAATTCTTGCTATCGACAAATTGATAGAGGATGGTAAACTGCGGGTGATACCAGGTATGTATCCAAAATTGGTAATAGCTAGAAAGTAAAAATGAATCTCAAACATACGCTAAGCGGGTTTTTGTCCTTGCTGTTCACGGCGCTATTCGTTCTTGTATTCTCAAACGGTGTTTTCGCTAATTTAAACGACCCACTTCCATCATGGCATAACACTGCCACTAAATCTGCCATCATAGACTTTGTTCAAAAAATAAGTCAGAAAGACAGTAAAGATTATGTGCCTCCCCAGGAGCGCATAGCCACCTTCGACAACGATGGTACTCTCTGGGCTGAAAAACCAATATATCCTCAACTGCAGTTTGCTATCGATATGGCCAAAAAGCAAGCTCAACTTCACCCCGAATTGAAAGAACAAGAACCATTTAAATCGGCTCTTGACGGTCATGTAGAAAACATCCTGGCTCAAGGTCCACGCGGCACGCTTGAACTTATTGTCCATACTCATACTGGCATGACGAGCGACGAATTCAATCAGTCGGTAAAGGATTGGTTAGCTCAAACCAGACATCAAAGATTCAATAAGTTGTATCCGCAACTGGTTTATAAGCCAATGCTCGAATTGCTCCAGTACATGCGCGACAACGGTTTTAAAACGTATATCGTATCTGGTGGTGGCGTAGATTTCATTAGACCCTGGACTGAAGCTACATACGGCATTCCGCCGGAGCAAGTAATCGCATCTTCGGTCAAGTGCGTGTATGAAATAAAAGACGGCAAACCGATTATCAAAAGATTGCCTGAAATTCAAAACATCGTTGAAAAGGTTGGCAAACCACTTGCCATAAACGCTGCAATTGGCAGGCACCCAATCGCTTCTTTTGGCAACTCAGATGGCGATCTTGAAATGCTTCAGTGGACACAAAATGGAAGCAAGCCCACCCTAAGAGTTCTTGTCCATCACACAGATGGCGAGCGTGAATGGCAGTACGATCGCGAATCTAAAGTGGGACATTTGGACAAAGCGCTCGATGAAGCGCATGCCAAAGGTTGGACTTTAATCGATATGAAAAATGACTGGAAACAGATTTTTCCATAGTCACTTTTTAATGGCAATTTGTCCAATTACGGCATTGGTCGCTTTGACATAATCTTCAGGCCTGAGAAAAATCTGGGTGCCTCGCACCCCGGCTGAAACTGATACCACATCGTGATACAACATGTCTTCATCAACATAGACAGGATAATCTTTCTTGCAAGCAAGGGCCGTGACGCCACCACGGATATAACCGGTGTGTTTTTGTACGTCTTTTAAGGGGACCATCTCGACTGCTTTATTACCAGAGATTTTTGCTGTGGCTTTAAGATCAAGCTGAGCATCACCAGCAATCACTGTCAAGATGACACCAGTTTTCTCACCTATAAGTGCCAGTGTCTTAAAAACTTGTTCGATGGGCATTTTAACTTTGCCAGCCACTGTCTGGGCGGTCAAATCTTCTGGGTCGACCTCGTAATTGACAAGCTCATATTTAATATTTAGATTGTCCAGGATACGGACTGCGTTCGTTTTCATGGCAATGTATTGTAGATTGATTTATCATCTTTAAGAGATTAAAGTTAATAGGTCGAATTTTAATGAGATTCTAAGTATGCAGAATATTGCCAAAATTTCAAAATTAGCAGGCATCGTGCTCTTGTCCGCAACGGTTACTATTTTAGCTCTGGATGGTTGCTCTGACTTGGCGAAAATCCAAAAGACTAGTGAAATTATGGGTAAAGCTAGTTCTTTGCCATTTGATTCAGTGAAGTGGAAGTCGGACAAAAAAATCCGAGATCAGATGTGTGGCAATTTGAGTCTCACTCTCAAGAACATGCCTGTCGACAAAGCTAAAGATATGCTTGGCTCTCCTGATAGCACTTCAGGCGATGCTGGAAGTCCAGATGGTCAGACCTTAACCTGGGACATGCAAGATAGTGAAGGTAAAACCACGATGTATTTGAATCTTCTTGTCAAAGATGGTTTAGTCGACAAAACAGAGATGGCTCTGCCTAAGTAATTTTTGATGCGCAAGATATTTGGCATTTTATTTTCTTTGATTTCCTTGACCGGGATGTCTCTAGCTTTTTGGAATTTGTATAATATTGAAATTCGGTTTATGAACAGCATTCCGGTGGAAACTGTTGTAACCAATAAAAGAGTCGAGCCTTTAAAAGAAGTGCAAGGGCAATATATTGCGCGTGCATCCTACAGATACCATGTTAATGGCGACCTCTATTTGGGCGACAAGGTTTTAGCTTATGACTTTAATACTCCAGTGAGTGATTATGTTCTTGCCGTCATAGAGCCGTTTATCATTGGTGCGCCGACAGTTGCCTATTACAATAGATTCGATCCCAAGGACGCATTCTTGAGTAAATCGATTCCTTATCCGCCATATTTAACTATTTTAGGATCGTTAATTCTATTCATTTGCGGTCTATATTTGATTATGACTCCGGGCATTAACAACTATGAACCTAAGCAACTTGCCACTGGTTGGTATCGCTTTTTGTCCGAGGATGCTTTTATAGTTCAAGTAGCGAATGCTACTATGGCGCAAGCCATCGTATTTAGTGTCATTAGTATTTTTACTTTTAGCAATTATTTCATCCACGCAAGCAAACCTGATGGAATTATGGAAATTAGTGCGGTCTGTGTTTTCCTAATATTAGGATCACTTTTATGGAAACAGGCTTTAGATAATAGAAAGCGCGCCAAAGCAATTGACTATTTGCACCTTGAGCTTGAGTCACCAATTTTTGATTTTGATAGAGAATATAAGGCGAAAATTAAACGCAACATGCTTCAAGGCACCCAAATTATCACATGTGATCTAGGGGTGATAGGACATAAATCCAAAGTCTCGGGTCTTGTAGAAAGTGAGAACTGGTATCGAAATTCAGTCGATAAGACTTTTGTGGGCAACGAAGAGTTTGTGCACGAACAGCCTTTTAGTATCGCTTCAAGCAGCGCTGGGCAAGCCTATAGTCTAAAAGTTTGCCTGCAAAGTTCTACAGGTGTTGAGCAATGGAATTTTCCCATTCAAGTTAATTCTAGCTCCAGAGCTAGCGAGCCCAAATAAGTATTTTAATCAAAATAACATCGTCAATGCGAATAACTCCATCTGGATGCATTGCTTTGAAGTTCAGCTTATAATCGCGCTGGTCAAGTCTTGTGGTGGCGACAGCCGACAGAGTTTTACCTGTTATTTTAGGCATTTCCATGTTTAAATCCACTATTTTTTTTACACCATGCAGGTTGAATTCGCCTGTTATTGTGTATTTGCCCTCTTTATTCTTTTTGATTTTTTGCGAACAAAAAGATGCTGATGGAAATTTGATACAGTTGAGATAACGTGGACTTTTCACATCTTCATCACGCACATTGACGCCGGTGCTCATTGTTCTTGTATCTATGGTGGCATTTACTTGTGCAGTCTCTGGATTTTTTCCATCATAAGAAATTGCGCCTTTGATATTTTGAAAAGTACCAACCGCTGGAGTATTCGGTCCTCTTTTAGTGATGAACTGAACCCTGGATTTTTCTTTGTCTATGGTCCAAACTTTATTTTTTGCCAGTATTGGTTGCGAGCTGCAAGCCAATGTTAAGGCTAAAAGGATAATTTTAGAAAATGAAATATTCAATTTGATCTCATTTATTTTTGATAGCAAAAACATTATAACCCCAGGGTTTTAAATCGACAAAGAGACCTTTAGTCTCGATTTCAATTCTATTTCGCAGGTAAATCTCATTTCCAAGCAAATCGCTAAACTCTAGTGTAGGTCCATCCAAGTTAGATGAAAGTGGAAATTTAATTTGAGCTTGAGATTGATGGTTTGAGAAATTGACTACGACTAAGAGATCGTTTAAGTCAAAATTTTCACCAGTCCACTTGAAACTGATAAAAGAGTCGTGAGTCCAATTCTCAGCCCAGGCGACACTACAGTTGCTCAATTGCCAGTTGCAATCATGCACTATAGGAAGTCTCAGAATTTTAAGTAGGTCTTGATAAAATTGTTTCAGGTCTAGATTTTCAATTTCATTTTCACGGCGACATACATGTACCGATACTCGTTTTTTTGCACCTTCAAATTGACCATCATGAAAGAAGCGAAGTCCTGGTGTTAAAAATGTCACTATTGCTGCTGCTTTTTGTCTCTCTTGATCAAAAACTGAAGCAGCTCTTGGCTCATCATGATTTTCTAAAAATCGAGCCGATTTCAACTGATAAGTCATATCGGCCCACAGATGTTCGCGTACAAGACCCGAGTTACCATCTTTCAGGCGGTCGTATAATTTTTTATCGTAAGTAAAATTAAAACCTTGTTGCTGCAACTCCCACTCAAGATCCCAGTAGACCTCCGCCATGAAAATAAAGTCTGGTTTTTTCTCTTGAACTTGATGCACCGCTTTAGACCAGAACGGATCCATTTTTAAATGCCAGGTGCGCTCAAATACATGTGGCAAAATGAGCATTGCCATGTCACAGCGTAAACCATCGCAAAATGAACTAATATTCTTGATAATTTCAAGCATCTTTTTTTGCAAATCGGGATTTGCATAATTTAGTTGAAGTGTATCTGGCCAACCATCAAAATATGGATCGCGTCCAAAAGCGAATATTCCATTCTTTAGTCGTATATAGTTTTGTGGCTCTGATGCCAGTTTCGTTTCGTCGCCTCTTACATAAAATTCGGGGTGCTCCAAAACCCAGGAATGATCACAAGCGGTATGATTGGGCACCAAATCTAGTATTAATTTCATATCGCGGCTATGCAATCGTTTTTGCAAATGAGTCAACTCATTTGTATCACCAAAGTCATCGTGCAATTTATATTCAGTAATGGCAAAACCCGAGCCGCAGATATCATTTTCTTTGAGGTCACTTAAATCATTGGCAAAACTAGCCACCCAATCGCTTTTGTTCCGTGATACCAATTGGCCAAATGAACCTGTTTGCCATACGCTCAAGAAATAAATATAGACAAATCCTTGTTCTTTTAGTGCGTCGAAATACTGATCTGAAATGTCTTTTAACGTGGCTTTGCGTCCCAGGCTTCGCGATAATTCCGTAAGCAGAACGCGCGTGTTTATCTGATATAAGCACGGATTTTTTTGTTCAATTGCACAAATCAATTGGCTAGTCCTAAAAGAATCAACTTGATATTGTCATCCTTGACTGCATTAATCAAGGCACCATAATTATCGGGAGTGACAAAGAAATAATTGACCGGCAAGCCGCTCATATCACTGCTTCCGTTATCTATTAAATAAGTCGCTTGAATGGCTCTGGTTAGGGCGCGAACTTCGGCAACTGTATGTTCTTTGCCGTCACTGGCAAGAATACGCTCTGCTGATTGCCAAGGACCTTCTCCCAGTCTAACTCGAGCCAATTCCATCAGGGCCGCACTTGGTACTAGATTTGATGGCACTTCTTTTATTGGCTCCTCGGGATTCGGCGCGTAAATTTCGCGAGCAGTGGCTCTTGCTACGGTTGCAGCAACAGCGACCGGAATAACCTTAATCTCAAGCACTTTGCGCAGTGCAGCCGCTGCTGCTTGTTCTTTTTGAAGTGTTTGAAGGACTCTTCTTTCTGCTGCAAGTTCTAGCTCAACACCTGCACGTCTTTCTAAGGTCGCAACTCTAGCTTGCACTCTTTCGATTTCTTTAGTCAGGTCTTGTTCCATGCGAGCAAGTGGATTCAATTTACCCTTTTCGGCTTCTTCTTTAAGTGCCATGCGTCTGAGCGCTTTCACTGCAAAGTCGTCTTTTTGAGCAGCAAGAGCTTCGTAAATTTCTTTTCGCATACGAGCAAGTGTCGCTGCATCTACTATTAATTCAGCATCATCCAAAACTTTTAGCGCTTCGGTGCGCAAAGTAGCCAATTCTTTAGAACTGCCTTTGAAATTTTTGATACTAGTACTTAGTTCGGTTAGTCGCTGCGGTGTCGCAGTGTTAATCACTTCTGCTGCTTTGACTTCAGCTACTTTTATGTCCGCGGCTGATGCGACAGTAGCGACAGCAGGTTTTTCAAAGCGAGCAAGAGTCTGGTCTAATTGTGCTTGCAAACGTGTCATGGCAGATTCGTTCAAATGCGGTTTCATCAGAGCCAGAGCTTCTGAAGCTTCTTTTCGTGCTGCTGCAATTAGTGTTTGATCTGAATTGGCTGTTAATCTTTCAAGAGCGGTATTGGCAGTGCGCATTCTTATAACTTTGTTTTGCATCAAAGCAAGTGCATCTGATTCGACTTTCAGGAAATTGATAGTTTCTTGATTGGTTACGCCACTATCAAGTGATTTTTTAATTTCTCTCTCTAGGGTACTCAAAACTGTGAAATCGCCATTTGCTGCGCTTTCTCTAAGGGCATCACGTTTGAGAACGTTTATTGCGAATCGATCGTTCTTGGCTGCTAATGCTTCTAGAAAATCTTTTCTGGCTCTGGCAAAAGTTTGCGCATCGACCACACCTTCCATTTCTTTTAGCGCAATTAAACCTTGTTCGCGTACCCGCACAAAGTCGGTACCTTTCAGCGCTTTGATTTGCTCAAGCGCCGCATTCATTTTGTCTAAAGCGGTAGTAGTTGCGACTTCTGAGGCATGAGTTGCGGCCGATTTTTCAAATCTGGCGAAGCTTTGACGAAGGACATTTTCAAGACGTGTGTATTCAAGCCAGCTTATATTCGATTTAAGTGTTTGCATTGCTGCATTGACTTGTTCTTTTAGTATTGCAGCCTCTGTGTAAGTAGTGGGCAATTCCAATATTTTTTTAGTCAAGGCATCAATCGTTTCGGTTACTTGCTTGCGCAGAACAGAGACCAATTCTTTGTCTTTTACAGACAATGCTAGTTGTTCTGTAATTGTCGTTAAGCGGTTACTTAAGCCGGTTGCGTCAAGCGCTCTGAGCGATTCGCTATATTCAGCAGCTAATTTACTTGTTACTGCATCAAGCTCTGACTTGGGGCGCTCAAGTAATACAAGTATGTCATAAATATTCTGATCTTTTAATTGCGTTCGCATTTTAGCAAGTGCAATCAAGTCGAATGAGGCATCGACATTTTTAGTTAGGATGTCGTTGATAGAGATTGCCGCTCTGGCAAACGAATCTTTATCAACAATTGCAGTCAGAAAATCAATTCGTGCTTTTAGCTGAGCTTTATCAGGAAGTTGAGATATGGCTTGTAATGCTTGTGTACGCAGTGCCACCACATCCTCTGCTCCAGCTATTATTTTTGCTTCTATAGAGGAGATTTCGATTGCTCTTATTTCATTGGGTCTGTTTCTGGTCAGAGCTGAAAATATTTTGGCATTGAGAGCAGTTTCATCTCCTAATCCTTTTGCCGCATCTAAAGCAGTAACGGCCAACATTGCGGTGGAATCTTTTTTCGCCACCAGCGCTTTTAAAATCTTGTCTCTCAAGTCATTAGCTTGGGCTTCAGGAAACCCATGTTTTGAAAGACTCTCAATAAGTTCAAACGCGCGCACTCTTTGCGCTCCAAGCAATTGTGCGCCCGATTGAATGTCATTTGCGATGGCATCAACAGATGCTGTAATTCGTTTTCTAAAAGCATTTTGCAAAGCTGGTGAAGCTGCTGCAATGCTATCCATATCTTCAAGAGAAAGAGTGATAGTATTGACTGCGTCATCTAAAGGTAAGTTGGGCTCGACCGCGGTCAATCGTGACAGCGCATTTGAAACTGCCTGATCTAAATCTTTTTCTGTGCGATCCAAGACTGAAAGCACGTCTTTGCGAATTTCAGGATCGAGCTTTTCCAGTTCTGCTACAAAATCTAAATTGCGACTGGCTTCGTTTTCAAAAAATGCATTAACTCTTAGAGCCATTTTGGCAAAAGGATCTTTTTCCTGAATGTCGGAAAACAATCTGAGTTTTTCATCTAGCCTGAGTTCTTGCGGCATCTGAGAAATGACACTCAGTGCATCATTGCGTAATATATTAGTATCGCCGAAACCAGCAAGAATTTTGTCTTGAATTATTGCAACATGTGCACGAGCAAGATCGACCTGGTTATCTTGAGCAAGTGCAGTCAAAATGTCTTTCGTACGATTGAATGCTTGCTGTTCGTCGAGTCCCTTCAGGGCATCGAAAGCCGCAAGAGCTGCGGTGGCAGTAGGATCTTCTTTGCTTGCAAGCGCTTTCAAAACTTTACTTCTTAGTGCCGCTACTTCAACCGTGCCAAACCCTTCATCCGAAAGTCGGTCCAAGAGCTGAAAGATTTGTTTGCGATTATCGCCAGATAGTATAGTCGAGCCTGCGGTTATATTGTCTGCGATAGAATCTATCGTTGCCTGAATATTTTGTTTGAATGAATCGCGCAAAGGAGCCGAAACTTCGGCAAATCTTTTGAGCTGGTCAGCAGTAGCGCTTATAGAATCAACTGCTTGATCAAAAGGCAATTCAGATTTGACCAAGCGAATTCGTGCCAGTGAATCTAAGCGAATCTGTTCTAGCTCTTGAGTGGTGTGCTCTAAAATTCTAAGGGTTTTGCCGCGAAGTGATGGATCTAGCTTTTCTATGGCAACAATATCATCGGCGGAAAGATTGGCTGCGTTGCTGAAATAACTCTTGATTTTTAGTGCTGCGCTAGCGACAGGATCTACGTCTTTAATTTTAAACAACAAATCATCTAGCGCTTTTTCTCGAAGGTCTTTTGTAATTTGAGAAATTGCTTTTAAAGCTTGTTCTCGCAACAAATTAACATCACCAATACCGGCCAAGATTTTTTCTTGTATATAGGAAATTTCTATTCTTCGAATTTGGTCGCTGCTATTTCTTGCTAGTGCTTCCACAATGTTTGAATAGCGGGCAGTTTCGTCAGGCAGTCCGCGCATTGCTTCGATAGCTGAAATTGCGGCTTGTGCAACTGGATCTTCCTTAGCTGCTAAAGCATCGAGTATTTTGTTTCTAAAGCTAACTACTTCATCATAGCTGAATCCGTGCTCGCCAAGATCATCTAAAAGCGCAAGCGCTTCTGCCCTTTTTTCTGGCAATATTTTAGCCGAGCTGCTTTGAATATTTTTTTCAATTGCATCTAAGGATGACGAAATTCGTTGTTTTAGAGTATCGCGCAAAGCGGGCGATGCGTCGGTTAATCTTTTAAGGTCACCAATAGCAGTATTAATTGCGCTTATGGCATCGTCTAGACTTGCATCTGGTTTGATAACAGCAAGACGTGAATGCGAGCTTGCAATTATTTGATCTAGTTCTTGCTTGGTGCGACCTATTATACTTAAAGCTTCACTGTTAATACTCGGATTTAGTTTTTCAAGTGCAGTTAAATCATCGATTGAAAGATTGGCTGCATTGTCCAAATAGCTCTTCACACTCAAAGCCGTTTTAGCTACTTCATCGCCGTCGGCAATGGCTGTAAGAAACCGAAAAACTTCAGCTTCAATTTGTAGTTTATCAAAAGGAAGCTCAGCAATGGCTTTTAATGCTTCTGTACGAAGCTTGTTTATATCTCCTGTACCAGACAGGATTTTTCTTTCAATTGACGCAATTTGAATTTGTGAAATTTCAACATGACTATCTCTGCTCAAAGCAGACCAGATTTTAGTCGCAAGATCTGTTTGGTCATCTAGTCCGCGTACTGCATCGAAGGCAGCAACTGCCGCTTTGGCGGTGGCGTCGTCTCTTAAAACTAAAGCTGATAGAAGGCTCTTGCGCAAAGTACCGACTTGAGAATCGGTGAAGCCCTCTTTAGTAAGTTGTTCTAAAAGAGTGAAAATCTCTTTTTTATTTTCGGATGTAAGGGAGAAAGTACTATTGCCAATATTTCTTGAAATTGCTTCGATAGAAGCTTCAATGCGCTTTTTCAGTGCTTCGCGCAAAGGCTCTGACAATTCAGTTGCACTTTTTAGTTCGCTTAGTGTAGATTTGATACCATCTATGTAATTCCTTGCTGCAAGGTCGGGTTTTACACTGGACAATCGAGTGATGGAATCGTTCACAAGCTGATCTATTTGCTGTTTGGACTTTTCAAGAATAGTGAGAGCTTCGTTGCGATAAATTGGATCTAGTTTTTCGATTGCGGAAAGGTCATTAAGTGACAGGTTGGCAGAATTTTCGAAATAGGCTTTTATGCTCAACGCAGTTTGTGCAATTGGATCCTTTTGCGAAATAGATGTAAGCAATCTGAGTTGTTCTATTTGCTGCATTTCGTTGTCTGGCAAGCTGGAAATGGCTTCAAGTGCTTGCTTACGCAATAAGTTTATGTCGCCAGTGCCTTTGAGAATTTTTTCTTCAATCAGACTAATTTGAATTTGACGTAGTTCGACCTGGCTATCTTTTGCTAGAGCCGCCAGAATCTGGGTGGTTCTTTCAGCAATTTGTTGCTGATTTAAGCCGTGAGTAACTTCGAAAGCCGCTATAGCTGCCATTGCCGTCGGGTCTTTTTTGTCTGCCAATGCTTGTAATGTTTTTAGTCGAAGCGTCGTTTCTTCTGTTTCAGTGAATCCTCTTTGGGAAAGGTTTTCCAGCAGTTGGAAGAAGTCTTTACGTTTGTCACCAGTAATAGTGGCGGAACCGTTTTTGATGTCATCTGCAATCTTTTCAATCGAACCTTGTATTTGTCGTCTTAAAGAATCGCCAATACGTCCAGAAGCGTCTGCTAAACGCTGTAAATCAGAGATTGACTTGTTAAGTAAGTTCAGAGTTTCTTCAAAAGGAAGTTGCGAGTTTACAGTGCCTAAGCGAGTAAGCGAATCGGCTATTATCTGTTCGAGTTCTTGCCTGGGGCGTGAAAGCACCAAAAGAGCTTGGGTGCGAAGTGTTGGATCAAGCTTTTCGATGGCGACGATATCGTCGTAAGAAAGATTCAACGCATCGTCAAAATAGTTGTTAATATCGAGTGCTGTTTTAGCAATCGGATCCTTATTGACAATTTCAGTCAATAATTTTAGTTTTTCAGCCTTTTGTACTTCTGGTGGTAGATGAGAAATGGCTTCTAGTGCTTGTTTACGCAGTGCGTTTACATCGGCTGAGCCTGCAGCTAATATCTTCTCTTTGAGCGATTCAATTTGGATTCGTCTAAGATCAGTCTGGCTATCTCTGCTTAACGCAGATAAAATATTTGTAGTGCGAGCTGCTTCATCTTCGAGACCTTTCACTGCGTTAAACGCAGCAATTGCAGCGTTAGCAACAGGATCGTCTTTTGCGACCAGAGACTCAAGTATTTTGTTGCGCAGAACAGTTTCTTCTGCCTGGGTGAATCCTTTTTCGGATAGACCATCCAACAGTTGGAAAACTTCTTTGCGTTTATCGCCAATAAGTGTAGTTGTTCCGCTTCTTATGTCATTTGCGATATTGTCGACTGTCGCGCTTATTTGTCGTCTTAATGTGTCATATACAGGGCCTGAAACACTGGCAATGCGCTCGATGTCTGCCAATGAATTATCAATTAAGTCTAATGATTCTTTGAGAGTAAGATTAGGTTTGACTGCTCCAAGGCGGGCGAGTGAATCAGTTACTATTTGATCCATCTGTGCATCGCTGCGACCTAGTATCGCAAGAGTCTCGGTGCGAAGAGTTGGATCAAGATTTTGAATAGCTACAATATCGTCAATTGAAAGATTGGCAGCATTGTCAAAATAACTGTTAACACCAAGTGTCGCCTTGGCAATTGGATCCTTATCTGCAATGGCTGTCAGTAATTTTAGTTTCTCAGCCAATTGTCTGTCGATTGGCAAATGAGAAATGGCTTCTAGAGCTTGATTACGTAGTATATTTAAATCGCCACTATTTAATAGAATTCGATCTTGAATAGCTGCAATTTGAATATTTCGAAGCTCAAAAGAGCTGTCTTTGCTTAAAGCGGACAATATATTTGAACTACGAACGGCTTCGTCATTAAGTCCTTTTATTGCGTCAAACGCTTCAATCGCTGCCATAGCAGTGGGGTCTTCTTTCAGGGCCAGCGCTTCTAGAATTTTAGTTCTCAGCGCCGCTTCTTCTAAATCGGTGAATCCTTTATTTGAAAGATTGTCTAAAATTTGAAACGCTTCTTTGCGCTTGTCGACGGGTAATAGACTTGAGCCAGTTTTGATATGGCTCATAATCGAATCGACTGAAGCTGCTACTTGCTGTTTGAGAGAGTCGCGCAGAGCTTCGGATGGATCAGCCAGACGCGCCAGTTCTTCTGCTGCAGAATTTATTTTGTTCATCAAAACTTCGACGCTATCATTGCCATCTACAGAGCGAAAACGAGCAATTGCGTCTGTTCTTATCTGATCCAGCTCTTCTCTCGTTCGCCCTAAAATTGAAAGAGCTTCAGTGCGAAGACTTGGATCAAGTTTTTCGATTTCGGCCACTTCTTTGGAGGTTAAGGTCGCCGCATTATCGAAATAGTTGTTGACCTTTAAAGTGAATTTTGCAATTGGATCATCTTGCTGGGCCAGTGCTCTTAGAATGCCTGTTCTCAATGCTTCAATTTCTTCATCCGTTGCCACTCCTTTGAGCTGTTCAAGCGAAGAGAGTGCGCGTTGTCGAACCGCTGCAAGTTCATATGATCCATAGCGTAAATCTGAGATTTTGGTTGCCAGTGTTTGCAAAGAATTTGTCATTTCCTTTTGCAACGCCGCCACCATTTCTTTATCGGCTGCCGATGCTGTAATTTGCTCAGTCAAAGAATTAAGATGTTCGGTCAGTGCTCTTGCATCCAGGTTGCCTAACTTTTGCAAAGACGCAACTTGAGTCGAACTAAAGAGCGAATTGAAATGAGTACGATCGCGACCAAAAGCAGCTAAAGCGGCATCAATATCTTGAGGCAAACTTTGTTTTAGTTTTGCTAGAGTCACCAAGTCTAGTGCATTTTCTGAAGCTTTGATAAAAGCGTCGTTTAATTCTAAGGCTGTTTTTGCAACTGTATCGCCTTTATCCCTGAGTGCTTTTAGACCCAGCATTCGCAAGGCTTGTTGCTCTTTAGATGGAAGCGTTAGAATTGCATCAAGTAGCTCTTTTCTTATGGTATCGAAGTCGCTTACACCACGTTCGATATTTGTAATAATGCTGTTGACCTGAATTCTAGCCAATTCATCCGTGTTATTGGATGTAAGCGAGCTTACGATTCGCGCTGTCAGATCAGATTCATTTTCAGAACCAATAATTCGCTCAAGTGCTTCGCGAGCAGGTTTAGCTGCGTCTACTTTTTGTTCTATTGCTTTTAGGAAATTGAGTCTGGCAGAACCGGCATCACTAGATAAACTAGAAATCAAACTCAACGCCTGACTCATAAGGTTAGTATTATTGCCAGAATCACTCAGTATTTTTTCAGTCAAAGAAGAGATGTGAGCACTCTTTAGGGCATCGACATTACCTTGCTCAAGTGCAGTCAAAATGCTTTGAGTAATTCTATTTCTTGTTTCAGTACTCAAGCCATCCAATGATTCAAGTGCTTGCAGAGCTGAATTTGATACTGGATCTTTATCTTTTAATTGACGAAGTAGTTCTAGTCTTTCAAAGTCTCGCGTTTCGTCAGAAAGTTTTTTTACTACTTCAAGCGCTTGCTGCCTGAGCCCTTCAACACCTTCTACTGTAGTTGAAAGCCTGTTTCTAAGCGCGCCGAGTCTAATTAATTGCAATTCGTTTTCGTTACCACGTGCAAGCGAAAGCATAATTTTTTGGGCTAAAGTTTCTTCATTGTTCAATCCTTTTATAGAGGCAAATGCTTGAACGGCAATTTTAGTAAGAGGGTCGTCGCTCTGGTCGAGCGCAGTTAGAATGCGAGAGCGCATGGCAAGGGCTTCTGGCGTGTCACCCAGCTTTGCCAGAGATTCAAGTGCTTTGCCTCGAAGAGCGGCTAGCTCAACTGGATTGCCTGATGCGGCCTGGACATTTATAAGTATATTTTCGATTTGTTTTACGGTGGCATCATAGAGCGCTGTTTGCTCTAAATTAGCTACTGTAGCTGCAACGCTGCTGTCGTGCCTGCTTAGAGCTTGGTAAAAATCAAGTTCTAGCTGAGTTTTGTCTGCGCCTTTTGTCGCCAGAGCTTCAATAGCATCGGTTGCTTGTTTTTTTAAAGCTTGAATCACTTCTGGACTTGGCTCTGTTAGTGCTTTTAACTGATCTGTAGCATTTAAGGCACGAGCTGAAAGCTCTTGTGCAGTAAGATTTGTGGGAAGGTTTGTTGCGTCAGTAATTAATTTTGCCGTAAGCCCGTCTACGTCTGCTTTTTGTTTCTGCAATAGATTAAGAGCTGCATCAAGCAATGCTGGTTCTTGTTGCATTTTTTGATTGAAGCTTGCAAGTGTTGCAAAATCGAGCGAATTATTTGCCTGGCGCTCAATTAGAGAACTTATTTCTAATGCCGCTTGAGCCGCAGGATCTTTAGCTTTTGCAAGTGCTTGCAATAATTGATTTCTGAGCGTAGCAATTTCTGGTGTACTGCCAAGTGCGGAAAGTGAATTCAATGCACTCAGTGCTTGAGCTTTCATAGTTTGCAGATCGGCACTGGCGAGGGTCTCTGCTTGAGTCTCAATTCTTCGTATGAGCAAATTGGTCAGAGCTTGGTCTGCCTGTTGTTGCACTTGCACTACTGCTTCTCTAGCTGCTGCATCGGTTGAGAGCAGGGCTTGGAAAACGCGCTCTTTTAGTTTGTCAGCTATTTCAGCTCCTGAGACATTAGAAAGTGAATCAATAGAAGTCAAGGCTCTTTGGGCCGCTATAGCAACTGGATCTTCTTTAGCAACAAGTGCATTGAGTAAATCCGTTTGTGCTTTAGCAATTAGCTCCGGTGATGCACCAGATTTGGTACTAATTGCATTCCAGGCTTCTGAACGTGTAGCAGCAAGTGCACCTGGATTATCTGGTGCGACCGCGTTTACTTTTGTCAGGACATCTGCAACCTGATTTGAAAATACTTCATTTGTTTTAGCCGTGAGAACGGCCGCTGATTCATATACTTCTTTGGCTATCGGATCATTTTTGCCAATTAATGCAGCAATTAGTTGATCACGCAAAACTCCTGCCTGCTCTTTGTCAGGATGGCTTGCTAAAGCTGTGATTAGTTCTCTTACTTCACTTCTGGTACCAGCAAGCATTGGGTCGTTTGGATTGCCAGAAAGTGCAGCAATTTTTGTCATCAAACCGTTTGCGCGCTCTGTAGCCTGAGTGGCGGTTATTGCAAGAGTACTCTTGCCGGCCAAAACGCCCATTCCAAATGGATATGAAAGTAACATTTCAAGGGCGCCTAACCCTCCATTCATCAATAACGATTGGGGACTGGTGTCGAAATTTTCACCTTCGAAAGTGGCCAGAAGCGCTGGGCGAGATACAGCTCCGGTTGCACTCAGTGTAGCCATTACAACAAGTTTACGCGCCAGTTCTTGAGTGATTTGTTTTGCTAGAACTACTCCGATACCTGCTGGCATGAATGCAATGAAGGCAGCAATCGAGGCTCCAGTCATAATGACATTGGTCATGAATTCTGCGAATTTTTCGTTCGATTGGCTGGCGTTATCGTAGTATTGGCTGTAATACTCAGCCATCGCTTCCTGTACAACCTGTGGTACTTTCTCAAAGGTGGCATTGAACCGCCTCATCATCTGTTCGTCAACTTGCATGAAGCGATCGAATGCATCGCCTCCGCCATCGGCAGTCCAGACTTCCCTGTAATTGTTCATGCGATCAAAGAAATCTTTCAGCGCATCTCTGGGCGTAACACTGAGCAAGAGCGAGTATTCGAGTTTGTAAGCCTTGTCGACTTTGTTCAAAAAGTCGTTATTCAAGTTTGTTTTGAAAGCGAGCAAATAATCGTCGTGTAGTTTTTGTCTTTGTTCGAGCGAAAGGCTTTTCAACATTTGTTTGAAGTCACGGAACTTGCCACCATCACCAAGAATGAAAGCGCGCATTCTGTCAACGAGCTGGGGAACGCCATTTCCTTCTTCAAGAATGTGTCTAGTTAGAACTTGATGATTCAGATCCAGATTTTCGTTTTTGGTGACACTTGCAAGTATGGCTTCTTTGAGATCGACGCCATATTTGAGTTTGTAGTCATCTTGCAGTTTGGTCCAGTCTTCCGGCTTCAGATCGGCAAAAAATTTCTGATAATCTGAAAACTTGCCACCATTTCCATTGACCAGCATTCGGATGCGATCGATGGGAAAAACTTTTCCATTTTGACTCAGAATAGTTTCGAACAGAGCTACCTGTTCTGGTGTCATACTCTCTCTTTGAGGGAGCGTGTTTCGCAAATCTGTTTTGAGATCGGTCTTGTATTTTTCGAGATATTCTTTTTCGATTAAAGCAAAATCCGCTTCGTTCAAACTAGCGAAATCTTCGCTCATGTCAGTTAGTTTGCCACCCTGCGTAACGAGCACACGCAGTTTGTCGGCAGTTGTAAGTGTGCCGTTTTGCTTCAATACATTTTCTAAAATGGCTTTTTGATAATCAAACAGATAACTAGTGCGCCAGTTGTGCAATTGATCAGGAGGCAACTTAGTAATGAAGGTGTATGTAAGGGCTTTGTCTGAAACTGTCACTCCATCAAATGGTCTGCGACCAGCCCATCCAACGGTGTTGTTTTCCTCGGCCATGAGAGCGTAAAAGGCATTACCGCCCGCGCCATTGAGCAATAATATGGCATTCATAGATCTGAGTAGAGCCTCTTCTTCGCGAGTGAGAGGCGGACCCTCAACTTTGCGCATTTGACGATCGAAAATCGACTTCAAAGTGGCCATATAGAGAGGGTCTTTTAAAATAAGTTCGACTTGTGCGATCGTCTGGAACTTTTTAGCCTGGATCGCAGACTCGTCCATACCCTGCCACAGCTCGTCATTGACGAAGCCCCACTCTCTGATGAGCTTGTCGAGTTCTGTTGGAGCGGGTGGCTTGCCTGTTTGAGCTACTTGATTGAGATAGTTTTTAATTAAAGGTATGGCGTTTTCTGCTTGCGAATCGCCAGTGTCTATGAGCAATTGACCAAAGTCGTCTATAGTTTTTTTGAACGCAGGATCTGTTTGATATCTAGTTGCCTCAGCGGCTGACATCGCTTCAAGTCGTTCTATGAACTGTTTAATATTGACTGTGCCTGACGCTTTGTAGTCAGCAATGAATGTTTCAAGCGGACGCAAAATAGCTTTTGAAGCTTCGAAATTTTGCGCCGTTAGTTTGGCTTCTATAAGCGAAAGTATTTTTGCCTGTTCGTCTGGGTTTAAAAATGACAGTAAAGACCTAGTAAATTCGTCTTTGTAAGTAGGATCTCTGAGCAAATCGAATTGCTTTTCGGTCAGATTTTTTTCGATGTGTACCAACATATCGCTTACGTTATAATCGCCGCCAAGTAACCCGATAAAGTACTTTTCGGCAACCATGCCTGCTAAATCTGATGTGAGAAATTTTCCTCCAAATAATAATTGTTCGCGCAAAATCGCTTGACGCGGACCTTCAGCTTGACTACGAATAGCGCCTTCAAGAATGTCATATATTCTTTTGGCTTCTGCCTCGGCTTCGTTCGCCGGTTGGCGACCCGTTTCTGTAAGTGTTCGTCCCAAAATATAATCGCGCCTGTCTTTGGGTGTGGCGTGGGTGAAAACCCAGTCTGTATTTTGAGGATTGTCCAGAAAATGTAAAACTGTACTTGTATCTGAGATTAAAATGGTCGCAAGTGAAATTCTGCCTTCACGCAAAATGTCGTTGGCTATTGGATTTTCGACTTTACTACTTGGACCAATGAGTGAAAATGGCGTTAAACCAAAATTATCTAACAAGAGCCTTTTGAAGTCTGGGTCGGCATTTGCAAGTCCGCGTGTGGCAATATTATTTGGCAGGTCGCCGCCAAGAACAGTGGAAAGCAAGCCTATGTCTTTCGCCAGAGTTGCTTTTCGAGCCAATTCCATTAGAATGTCTGGCGATAATTCTGTAATGCCGCCAAGCAATCCGGTAAGGACTTCCTTTTGTTCCTTATTTAATCCTTCGTTGGCATTGATAGCGTCTGCAAACGAAATGCCATAATCACTCTTGAATTTTTCGCCCAGCTCTGCGGCCTGAACCGGATTCAAAGTCCCAAGCACCGCTCGCAAGAGTCTCATGCCGCGCACAGGATCTGATTCTGCGACAGTCAGCGCAATTTGTGCGTTGCCAGATAAATTAGCCTCGCCATTCTTCGAATTGAGAATGGCTTCGATTGTGACCAGACTTTCTCTAGATCTGATGCATGTTCTAAGTGCTTGGCGTAAAGTGGTCCCGTATTTTTGCTCATAAATCTGTTCGAGTTGTTGGCGGTCCACTTCTTCCATGTTTTGCAGAATGTTTTTTACTGCTTCTACATTGGGAGTGTAGGACTGACGAAATCTAATTGTGAGTGCCTTGTGCACGAGTTCGGCATTAAGGGCGATGGCGTCGGGACTGAGGTGGGTCTGGACGAACTCAACTTTGGGTAAAGGTGCCGGAAGTGAGTCCAGGGGACCAGTTTTATGATCGCCAAGGACATTTGGCTGCGTTTCTAAAAGGTTGACATTGACCGCATCGACCTCAATTGCAGGCAACATGCCTGTCAGGTCCCCTGAGGCGTCCGCGACCTGAATCACTTGCCCGGTGACAACTGGAGTGCTTGCATCTCCAAGCTTTTGCAGAAAAGTTTTGACCTCAGAATCAGACGCATCCGCACCCTCTGTAATGGGGGTGTCGGAAGTTGAGCCGGCAGCCGGCTTTTCAGATTCTGCACTTGGGTTTCTATCAATAGCCATGCATTAGTCCAAGACGAGGCGCCTTATTCCACTATGCGCGTGTCAGCACTTATAGAAACCATAAAAGATTAAATTTTATGTTAATCGATTATATACCTAAGTCGAAATGTTGGCTAGAGTCTGCGCCGGAGACGGCGCCAACCAATCTTCTTCTTTCATGTAATATCGCATGTACAAAAGCATTGATACAAGCCCTGTCCATCCAGTTTGATGCGATGCGCCAAGTCCGGCTCCAGTGTCGCCGTTGAAATACTCGAAAAACTGATGATATTCACTCCAGTTTTCGTCGTATTGGAAGGTGTTTGAGTCTCCATAAACAGGGCGGAATCCACTCTTGTCTTTCAAAAATATGTTGGTGATTCTGTCTATGATGTCGTTTGCTATCTGGCACAAGTTCTTTTTTACACCTGAACCGGTGGGATATTCAATGAGGAAGTCTGGGCCAAAATAAGCAAAATAATTGAACAGCGCGCGAATCAGCATGAAGTTGACAGGCAGCCAAATTGGTCCCCGCCAGTTTGAGTTGCCACCATACATGCCTGAATTGGATTCGCCAGGTAAGTAGTCAACTCTGTATTCATGTCCGTTTACGTTGTAAATGAAAGGATGGTCTTTGTGGTATTTGGATAGACTTCTGATTCCAAAATCGCTCAAGAACTCACTTTCGTCAAACAGTCTGCTCAAGATACGACGAAGTTTTTTCTCGTTGCACACAGATAGCATGCGACGACCTTTGTATCCCTGATGAAAGGGCAGATGAATGAATTTGCATGCTTCTTGTTGTCGATGAGTAAAGTGAAAAGCTTTGCTTTTAAAAGATGGCAAATTATCCCAGACATCATTTTCAAAGACTACAACAGAAGCCATGGGCAAAAGTCCTACAATAGATCTGACTTTCAGTCTGGTAGCATGACCGTCTGGATAGCGGAGCACGTCATAAAAGAAACCGTCTTCTTCGTCCCAAAGCTCGGCTCTGTGTTTGCCGGGCTTGTCCATTGAAGCTGCAATTAACACAGTGTGTTCGAAAAACTTCAAAGCAAATCGCTCGTACCATGAGTTGTACTGAGCCAGTTCAATTGCAATATTCAACATTTGTTGACTGAAAAAGACCATCCAGCCGGTTCCGTCTGCTTGTTCTAAATATCCTCCAGTAGGCAACTCAGAACTGCGATCAAAAACACTTATGTTATCGAGCCCAAGAAACCCACCTTCGAAAACGCCATGGCCTCTAGGATCTTTTCGATTAACCCACCAGGTGAAGTTAGACAAAAGAGTTGTAAAAGCATATTTCAAAAAGTCTTTGTCACCAACACCATTGTTGCGTCCTTTATCAAACAAATAGGCCTGGTACGTTGCATAGGCGTGCACAGGCGGATTGACGTCGCTAAAGTTCCATTCGTAAGCCGGGATTTGTCCATTTGGATGAATATATGAGCTGCGTAAAATTAAGTCTAGTTGCTCTTTGGTGAAATCCGAATCCACCAGATTTAGTGGCAAGGTATGAAAAGCAAGATCCCATGATGCATACCATGGATACTCCCATTTGTCTGGCATCGAAATGATGTCGTTGTTGAACATGTGAGTCCATTCTTGATTGCGAATAACTTTCTGGTTGGAAGGTAGTGTCCACACATTGATATTGTGTTCTTTGATCCATTGGTCGACATCATAATGAAAAAACTGTTTGCCCCAGAGCATGCCGGATAAGGCTTGACGCATCAATTCGTATTTGTCTTTTTGTTGTTTTAAACTATCTGGAATAAGGTCGTCATAGAAAGCATTTGCTTCTCGCATTCTGGTATCAAATACGGTTTCGAGATTCTCAAAAGGATGTTCGGTTCTTTTGGTGCCTAATCTTAGGTGCACTACTTCGCACTGTCCAGCTTTGACATTTAGTCTGTATCGAGCAGCAACTTTGGTTCCGCGTTTGTCTGGATTAATGGCGTGTCTATTTTCGTTTATGATGTAATCGTTGATACCATCTTTGAAGTAATGACCAGTGTTTTTCTGACCAAACACCTTTTGTTTATTGGTTTCGTTTTCGCAAAATAATAATTGCACTGTTCGATCGCAATAAAAATAATGGTCTTTTGTGTGCTCTGCAAAAAATGTTTCATGATGAGTAGTGTGCACGCCACAATGTTTGTCTTTGGACAAAGATCTCATCGAAGGTTTAGGACCACCGTCAGACCATGACCAGGTGTTGCGGAACCACAAAGTTGGAAGCAGCTCTAGAAGCGCGTCTTCATGTCCGCGATTAAAAACGGAAATTTTAATGAAAATGTCTTCTGCTGTTTCTTTGGCATATTCGACAAAAATATCAAAATATTTGTGTTCTGAAAAAACACCAGTGTCGAGCAACTCGTACTCGGGTTCGTACTTACTTCGTCTTCTATTGCCATCAATCAGATTTAAGTATGGATATTCTTGCTGTGTATACTTGTACAGATATTTCATGTACGAGTGAGTAGGTGTGCTGTCCAGGTAGAAGTAATATTCTTTGGCGTCTTCACCATGATTGCCTTCTGAATTGGTTAGACCAAAAAGACGCTCTTTTAAAATTGGGTCTTTGCCGTTCCAAAGTGCGAGCGAAAAACATAAATTTTGCAAATTGTCACTTATTCCCGCAATGCCATCTTCGCCCCAGCGATAAGCTCTTGAGCGCGCCTGGTCGTGCGTGAAATAATTCCAGGCATCACCGTTCTGGCTATAGTCTTCGCGAACTGTTCCCCACTGGCGTTCGCTTAGATAAGGACCCCAGCGCTTCCAGGGCGAAGTGCCCTCTTTCTCTTCTATAAGTCTAATTTTTTCTTGGATTTCACTTGGCAAAGATTCGTCTGTCATGGCACCACAAAGTATTAACTAAGACAACGACTTATATATGCCACCCAAAAGATGTCATTTTGTTGTTGTACCAAATTAAATATCGGCGTATAAATGCATGAATGCCAGTCGAATATTTCCTTGTGACTGCTCGAAAACCTTAGCCAGGTTTTGCTTATCAGCTCTATGGCCAAGTAATTTTGCGGATAATTCGTCAAGCAAGTCAAGCGAGCTACGGCACTGAATTAATGTTGGCAATAATCCCTCTTTGTGAGCAGTGATACAAAGACCAAGTGAATGCAATTTGCACTTGAGCTTGAGTAATTGAAACTGCCAATATGGCAAATTTTCAGCACTATCTACCAGAACTATTCGATACTCTTTTAGAGAGCCAAGCCAGAAAGACAATGGCAAATTGCGCTTGCCGCCAGATAATCTGAGTAAAAGTGGATTGAATCCATCTTCAGCCAATTTCTTTTTCAGTTCGAATAAAAGTGTAGTCTTACCGACGCCTTCGGGTCCAACTAGAGCACCACAATAATTCATCGATACCAGTCGCTTTAGAAAAGTATCCCAGGTATCATGCTCGAACCTGTATTCAAGCGCCTCCAGTCTTACTGTGGCAAAAGGATTGTTGCGAGCTTTGGTGCTTTGTGCTACCACAGGCGGCATCGTTTTTCTTCGGGCAGCATGAACGATTCGCTCATCGAAATATCATAAGCTTTTTGGAATTCGTCCATGTTTGCAAGAGTGCCAAGGACGCGATAATGTGGTGTGGGATGCGGATCTACAGCCGCCATTAAACGAGCTTTTTCTGGTCTAACATTGGTTGCCCAAGCTTGAGCAAATGAGAGGAAAAATCTTTGCTCAGGCGTAAATCCATTCTGGTCTTTTTCTCGCGGTTTATCGCCCTGTAATTTTTGCAAAGCCTTATAAGCCAGGGTCAGTCCGCCAAGGTCAGCAGCCGCTTCGCCAGCCACTAATTTGCCTTTGAAAGCAACATCGTCGACCGCCTTATATCCCTGGTATTGATTTTCGATTAGCGAAACTCTTTCTCTAAAACGTTTGAGATCGTTTTCTGACCACCAGTTCTTCAAATTACCTTTACCATCGAATTTGGAGCCCTGGTCATCAAAACCATGAGTCATTTCATGACCAATAACCATTCCCATTGCACCTAAGTTAGTGGCATCATCAGCGTCTGGATCGAAAATTGGAGACTGTAAAATTCCAGCGGGAAAAACAATTTCGTTCATTTCCGCTGAGTAATATGCATTGACAGTCTGAGGACTCATGAACCATTCGTTTCTGTCGACCGGCTTGCCAATTTTGGCCATTTGTCTATCAAATTCGAATTCAGATGCATTGTTCATATTTTTCAAATATGATTCGCGACTGATATCCAGTTTGCTGTAGTCTCTCCATTTGTCTGCGTAACCTATTTTCAAGCCAAATGAATTTAGTTTTTCAAGCGCATTTTTGCGAGTGGCATCATCCATCCAGGAAAGTGATGATAGGTCATCTTTTAAAACATCACGCAAGGCTGATACTAGATGCAGTGCTTTTTCTTTGGCCTTGGGTGTAAAATGATCCTTTACATATAACTGACCAAGTGCTTCTCCAAGCGCGCCATCGGCGCTGTTCAATACACGTTTCCAGCGAGGAAGGTTGGCTTTTTTACCGGTCAAAATCTTGCCATAGAAATTAAAATGTTCATCTACAAATTTAGAGGATAAGTATGGAGACGAGTCGCTGATTAAGTGCCAGAGTAAATAGTCTTTCCACACTGCTGGCTTGGTAGCTTCAATCTGTTCGTCCACTCCTTCAAAAAAGGCTGGTTGACCAACGTTGACCACTTCAAAATCGTTGTGTTTGATTTCTTTTAGATATGCGCTCCAATTGAAATTGGGAGTCATTTTCTGCAAATCGTCAAAATTCATTTTGTGATAAATTTTGTCGGGGTCGCGCATGTCTGTATTCTTCATTGAATACTCAGCTAGTTTGGTTTCGAGATCCATCACTAATTTGGCGCGTGACTGACCATCAGGCAGTCCCATCAGGTGAAACATTTTTGCTATGTGCTCGACATACTGAGTACGCAATTTTTTCGAAGCTTCGTCGTCATTTGTATAATAATCGCGATCTGGCAGCCCAAGTCCACCTTGCTGTAACTGACAAATAACTTTGGTTGAATCTTTGAAGTCTTGACCAGAGCCAATATTGAAAAACACATTAACGCCTTGTCTGTGCAATCTGGCGATTTCAGCTCTCAATTGCTCTTTGTTGCTAATGCCTTCAATATTGTGAACTTCATCATGAAGCGGGGCCAAGCCTGCACTTTCAATACCCTGCTCGTCCATGCCGGCGGCATAAAAATCGCCGATTTTTTGTTCGTTCGAACCGCGCTTAGCGTCTGTGTTTTTGGAAGCGTCCTCGGCAATGGTTTTGATGATGGTCAAATTTTTATCGGCGAGTATGTTGAGCACGCCCCATTTGTCATACTCGTTTGGAACAGGTGTATTCTTCAACCAGGTTCCATTAGCGTAAAGGAAAAAATCCTTGCCTGGAGGCACGCTCTTGTCCATACTACTGACGTTGATGCCCGTTTTATTGTCGTTTGCAAAAGCAGAAGTGGTTGCTGCAAGCAATACAGTCGATGCCAGAGCGGCGAAAGCGAAAGAGCGTTTGATAAACATGGATGTTGACTACCCTTGTAAAACCATTAACATCAGTACATTTTACCGGTGATATCATTATATGGTGATGGACTTATGAAAATTATTGTTACAGCAGTAGGAAGCGACGGAGACATCAATCCTATGGTTGAGGTGTCCAAAAAGCTCTTGGAGCGCGGACATCAGGTGGAATTTTGTGCCAACGCCTATTTTGGCCAGAAGGTTAAAAATGCCGGAATGACTTTTCTTGAGCTTGGCGATGAGCGTCTTTATATGGAGGCATTGCAAAGACCAGGCGTTTGGGATCCACGTAAGGGTTTTCATGCTATCTGGCAATTTGTGCGTGAGTCACTTGAACTTAACTATCAAATAGTAAAAGAGCGTATAGAGCCAGGAAATACAATTCTAGTAGGCACCACTCTCGCCATGGCTAATCGCGTTATTCAAGACGAGCTTGATATAAAGGTGTCGACTGTTCACTTGTCTCCTTGTTGCATTATTTCCGCTCACGAGCCGATGACTGGTGCTGGCTATCCTGCACCTACAGCACTTCCCCTTTGGATAAAAAATGCATATGTCGGTCTAATAGATAACTTGGCGCTTGATAGAGTTTGCAGAGACGATATAAATAAATTCAGAGCTGCTCATAATTTACCTCCAGTCAAAAGTATTTTTAGAAAGTGGCTGCCTTCTCCTAATCAAGTTATATGTGCTTTTCCCGATTGGTATGCAGAGCCGCAGCCGGATTGGCCTCCAAATAGTGTTTGTACTGGAATCCCTATTTTTAACAAACAAGAACACGAAAGCCTCACTGATGATGTGCAAGAGTTTTTGAAAAGTGGAGCACCGCCAGTAGTGGTTACCCCAGGCTCTGCTATGGCTCAATCGGAAAAGTATTTTAAGACTATTCTTCAGTGTTTATCGGGTTCTAACTATCGAGCAATTTTTGTGGCTAAATACTCTAACAAAGTCTTAGAAAATCTTCCGCCTAATATTTTATGGTCAAAATACGAGCCGTTTGATTTATTATTTCCTAGAGCTCAAGTAGTGATTCATCATGGTGGCATTGGCACCAGTGCTCAATGTATGAATGCGGGCGTGCCTCAAATGATTACTCCTTTTGCTCATGATCAGTTTGACAATGCAGCAAGGCTTGAAAAACTGGGTGTGGCTAAGAAGCCGCGAGTGCCAAACGAGTTTAACTTCACAAACGATCCAAATGGCGCCTGGCGTAAATGTCTTGATTCAATTGTTCACGACAAGCAGATGCGACTTCAATGTCAAAAAATCAAGGCAAAAATAGCTTCAGAGCCTAAACCGGCAGATGTGATTGCTGAAGAAATTTGTAAAATTATGGTGTAAGTTTACCTTCGTAGCCTTCCAGCTTGAATAATTTCAATTGAGTTTCAAAAGCACTTGGAGTCACTGTCACATCACCCGAAAATGGGTCATCGTAAGTTGCAAGCAAGAATAAATTCAAACAAACAACCAGGCTTACAATTGCGACCATAATTACTTGTACTTTCATACTTCGAGCAGCAAAGAAATAGGTGAATATTATGGTGGCGACACCACCAATAACAAGCACTACCCACAGAGCAGCAGGCAGACCAGCATGCAGTGCCTCGACGCGTAAGCGTCTTGAATCGCCAAGACTCATCATCGATTCAAATAATTGGTTTTGAGCGTTACTTTGTCTCTGGGTGGATGGTTCGTATTTGGTGCAATGGTCCCAGAGTTCTTTGTAAATTGTCCAGGCTTTGGGACTATCTTGTTTTTGAGCAAGCAATGGCCATTCATCGTCTATGACTTCGTGAGCATACTTTGCGCAAAGATCCTTAAGTTGATTACAATTTTGTTCGGGAAGTCCGTTTGCTAGTCTAAATACATTTCCAAGCGAAGATGCTTCTTGTTGCACTGTTTGTCTGGCAACGGTGAATCGTTGCATCGCATCTGCCACCATGAATCCAATTAAGACGGCAAAGAGCATTGCCACGATTTGCGAGTATGGGTCTGTAATTTCGTGTTGCGGCTCTAAATCGGATTTGATGTGCCATCTTCTGGCAATCATTAAGCCAATGAGCGATGCGCTGACAATTGCTATTGTCACTAATAGTGCGCTTAAAAATCCCACAGTTATTTAAACTCCTATTGTATTATGTTCACGGCTCTTGCTGCCACCAGAGATATAGTGGCTAGTGCAATCAATGATTCCAAAAGCATCAAAAATTTTGCTCGCCCTGACAAAGGTAAGACATCGGTGGGACTAAATGCAGTGGCATTTGTGAAGGCTAGATACATGTAGTCAAAAAATCGCGGTGACCAGTCTGGCGGAGCGGAGCCTGGCGTGGACATTTGTGGGAAAAGGAAATCTGGTGCCTGGTGTCCTTTGTGAGTGCGCTCATGCGGACCGCCTCTATCTATCTCCCAGAACCAGAGAGCAAAAGCTATAACATTGGTAAACCAGATACCAATGCCTGAGAAAAACAGTTCAATACTGTTTACTTTGCCTGGCTCAAAAAATAGCGCATAAATCAACAGAACAAGCGTAGCCAAATTAACTATGCT
>JACCDG011138858.1_pt1 | contig 89912 bp, 80 predicted proteins | sample 7442471 | NCBI WGS metagenome assembly JACCDG01 (sample SAMN15323444, study PRJNA562643) | freshwater metagenome | isolation source: river surface water | place: USA:Blue River Watershed | collected 2017-08-17 | reverse complement strand
CGATATCACACCGATGGGGGAACATCGCAAAGTGTATGCCGGAGGAGGACGTGGAAAATCTCAATGATTCCAGTGGGGCACCCGTGGGCGATGGGTTGGGAGTGCCGCTTAGGGGCACCGAGGACGCGCGATTGGGCATGAGGATGCGTATGATGCGCCGCGCTGTTGGCGAGGTGTCCTCCGGAAAGCCTTGCCAATTGACCGCCTCCAGCCGTGTTGTTAGATTCTCGGCAAATGGGGGGGGATCCGATGGCGTCTTTTCTGGGTAGGCTCAATCACGAGATTCAACGTAAACCTTTGTTGAAGCATAGCTTTTACCTTCGATGGCAAGAGGGCTGCGTTTCCCTCGGGGAACTGCAAGGCTACGCAAAAGAATACTATCCCTTCGAGAGGGAGTTTCCTCGGTTCGTAAGCAGTATTCATAGTCGTTGCGAGTCTCCAGAGTTGCGCCGACAGTTGCTGGATAATCTGATCCACGAAGAATATGGTGAGAAGAATCACCGGGAACTTTGGCTCCAGTTTGCCGAAGGATTGGGCGTGCCCCGAAGTTCTGTCGAAGAGCATTTCTACTCGGACGAGTCCGAGTTTTTGTTGAGAGTCTTTCGCAAGCATGTGACGAGCGATAATATTATCGACGGACTTGCCGCTCTTTACGCTTACGAAAAGCAACAACCAGAAGTCGCGGCAACAAAGATTGAGGGACTTGTTTGTCACTACGATGTAACATCAGACTCCGCACTGGAATTTTTCCGTGTGCACCAGAAGTATGACGTGGAGCATTCGAGAACTGAAGGTGAGTTACTTCAAGCACTTTGTAAGGACGAATCCTCTCAAGCGCGGGCTTTGGCCGTTGTGGAAGAGACCTGCCAGGCACTCTATGAGTTTCTGGATGGCGTCGAACGGCGTTACAGTTCCGCCGCTGCGTAGCTGTTTTCTTGCGGTTCTGTTTTTTTTGATGGGGGAGGCAGTGCCAGCCGGTGCTGCGTCTGCTGCAGTTTTAACGCCTTTTTTAAAACAGAATAAAAATGATGCGACACTCAAAGCGCCACTCACTGAGCTGGTGCCAGGTTGGAGCGCAGACTTCTTGCTCACCGCCAGTCTGGAAGTGGAGCAAAAATATCTTTCGGCTCGAAACGGCGCCTATTGGAGAAAGACGCTGCAAGGCCTCCAGCAAGCCTACTTGAAAAAAGTGGGTTGGGAGGGGAGTGACCGCGATCCTAAGTGGTTGTTCAAGGGATTGCTGAACACTGCAGATGAATCGATGGCTCTCGCGCGAGTCTACCAGAGTTGGCCGCATGAAAAACGCGAGCGAAGTACTCTTGAAGTTCTAGCGGATTTGTATGGGGCGGCCAAAATCGTTTCTGGTGTGCTTGTGGTGGGAAGTTCTGACACTGAGGTTTTGGAAAAGTGGGTTCACCAGATTTGCCCCAAACACCCCTGCAAATTCTGGAACTCTTCCTACATCAGTCGAGTGAGCCTGTTTCCAGTCCATTCGGTAGCGCACTACGTTCCAGAGCTGACGGTCTTGCGTTTGTCCCAAGGCCTGCTCAAGCAGGGCAGCGCACTCGCTCCAGTAGTGTTCGCTCATGAGCTAGCGCATATCGCTCAGGCCCAGGCGGAGGTTCGAGGGGAAGATTGGAGAAAAGAGTTTGCGCGATTTTCCGGGTGGGAACGCACGGCCTCTGGGTGGACCACCCCTGTACAACCTGTCGCACAGGATTGGAATGACGTTTACCATCGGGATGCATCATTGGAAGGGTTTACTCTCTTACCTGATCCGGTGCTTTTCCCTTTGGCGGGCCCTGCCCAAAAGGCGGATGGATTTGTTTTTGCTCACGCCGTGCGAGAAACCATCAAAACGGGAGACGTTGCAGAAGACTTCGCCGATCATATTGCGGCTTATATTTTTGCACCTTCAAGATTTTGTTTTCAGGGCAAGCCGATTGCCGAGCGCAAATACGCTTGGGTCGCGCAGAGGGTTTTTGGGGTTAAAAAGACTCTTAATTGCGCAAAGGGAACGGGGAAATGAAAAACGCATTGTCGCTACTGGTTATCAGCATTTTGCTTGGAGGTTGCGTGACCACACCCGAAACCGGGGGTAGCGCTTTTATCATCACAAGCGAAACAGAAGAAAGTGAGTTGGGGCAAAAAGCCTTTGCAGAAGTGCTTTCAAAAGAAAGGCTTTCAACCAACTCCCGTTGGATTCAGATCTTGAACCGAGTAGGAGAGCGGGTGGCTTCGGTGACGCGTCAGTCAGGGTATAGCTGGGAGTTTAAACTGATCGAATCTCGACAAAAAAACGCGTTTTGCCTGCCCGGCGGGAAAGTGGCTTTTTATTCTGGGATTTTTTCTGTCGCTGAAAATGAAGCGGGTCTGGCGGCGGTGATGGGCCATGAAGTCGCTCATGCGGTTGCTCGGCATGGGGGTCAGCGTATCACCATGGCTTTCGGGGCGCAGCTAGCTATTGAAGGTTTGAATTCTATTTTAGGTGGGGGGCGATCGAATCAGAAAGATCTGCTCTTGTCGGCACTGGGAATTGGATTGCAGGTAGGGGTAGCGCTGCCCTTTAGCCGAGCGAACGAATCCGAGGCAGATCTGATCGGGGTCCGATACATGGCACGTGCAGGTTATGACCCCAGGGAAGCTGCGCGTTTTTGGCAGCGGTTTGCGCGGTATAGCGGGGCATCCATCCCCTTTTTATCGACGCATCCATCCAGCGCTGATCGTGCAACGACATTGGAGAAAGTCGCATTGGAAAATCTAGCCACCTACCAATCGTCAGCGCGGTATGGATTGGGAGAAACGCTCTAGACTTCTTTAGTTTTTCGGCCCATCGAATCCAAAAACGGTTTAAAGATATCAATGGGGATTGGGAAAAGTGTCGTAGAGTTATTCTCTGACGCGATTTCGGTCAAGGTTTGTAAATATCGTAGTTGAAGTGCTGCCGGGTGACGTTCCATCATTCCCGCGGCTTCGCAAAGTTTTTCGGCTGCCTGGAATTCCCCCTGAGCGTTGATCACTTTAGCGCGTCTTTGCCTTTCGGCTTCGGCCTGTTGAGCTAAGGCTCGTTGCATTTCTTTGGGGAGGTCTACTTGTTTGATTTCAACAGCAGAGACTTTCACTCCCCAGGGCTCGGTGTGTAGATCCAGGATTTCCTGGATGCGTTTATTGAGTACTTCACGTTCGGATAGAACGTCGTCCAGTTCCACCGACCCCAGGACGGAGCGCAATGTAGTTTGTGCGTACTGGTAGGTGCTTTCCAAGTAGCTTTCGACGTTATTTATCGCCTTAATGGGATCCACCACTCGAAACAAAATAACCGCGTTCACGACAATGGATACGTTGTCTCGAGTGATTACGTCTTGGGGTGGAACATCGGTTGTGACCACCCGCAGAGGGACTTTAACCATGCGATCGATCCCCGGGAGCACGATGACCAGACCCGGGCCTTTTTCGCCTATTAAACGCCCAAGCCGGAAAATCACTCCTCGTTCGTACTCTTGCAAAATCCGGATCGACGACAGAAGCAGAAAGCCTAAAATAAAAACCGGAAACGAAAGAAAAATCATTCTCTACTCCTTCAAAGTTACTACCAGCGTGAATCGATTCACCGATCGGACTTGTACTCGGGCCCCCTTGGGGATCGGAGTTGAATCGGTTGATACCGCATTCCAAAGCTCTCCGCCAACAAGAACCTTGCCTTGATTTGCGTTCACGAGTTCCATCGCTTCTCCCGTTTCTCCCACAAGGGCGCTCAGTCCTGAGCGGTGTTTCACGCGGCGACTGCGGTAGAGCACATAGGCGAGAAAGGCAGCGACCAAAGCCAAAGTAGCCGCCGTGGGGAAAATCAGTTTTAAGGGGATTTCAAATCCAGGTGAAGGGGTGTCTATGAGAAACAGGCTGCCAAAGACAAAGCTCAAGACCCCTGCAAGTCCAAGCAAACCATATGCCGGCAGGAAAAGCTCAGCGATAATCAAACCAAACCCAATCAAGATCAACCCGAGCGCACCGTAGCTGATAGGTAAAAGTTGAAAAGACACTAAGCTGACTAAGAGACAGAGGACTCCCGTAATGCCCGGAACAAACAGTCCAGGGTGTGTGAGTTCGATCCAAAGGCAAAGCGCCCCAAAGCTGAGGATCATATAAGCCAAGCTAGGGTTAGCGAAAAAGGAAACAACCCGGTGTCTAAGCGATGGTGGCAAAGGGGTAAGCGGGCTTGGTTCCTTTGGCAGGCTATCAATAGCGTTCTTGGCGACTCGAAGCCGAAAACCCACCAGCTTCGATTGAAGCTCAATGATGTCTTTCGCGATGAAATCGATGACTCCTTGTTTGAGCGCGTTTTCCGCAGTCAAAGACGAGCTCTTTTTCACGGTTTGGATAGCAGCTTCGGGATTTCGGCCTCGCGCCTTTGCGATGCTCTCGGCGAATGCTGCTGTGTCATTCGTGATTTTGGCGTCGGAGGTTTCATCCATTGGGCCACCACCGGCCGAAACGGGGTGAGCGGCCCCGATGTTGGTTGCAGGCGCCATGACCGCGACATCGGCAGCAAAAGTGATCAAGGCGCCTGCCGAGCCCGCGTGTGCACCCTGAGGTCCAACAAAAACCACTACCGGCACTGGAGATGAAAGCATTTTTTGCACAATGAGTCGGGTTGTATGGAGCAATCCCCCCGGAGTGTCCAATACCACGACGACATAGGGCGCTTGGTTTTTCTCAGCGGCTTCAATTCCAGAGATCAAGTATTCGCCTGTTCCGGGGTTGATGCTATCGGCGATGGTAAGCATGGGCACCGCAGCGCTGGCCAAAACCCAATGGCTCCAGAGTAGTGCGAGGGAAAGGAGGAGTTTGTTTCTCACGCATTCCTCAGGACTTCTTGTACTTGTTTCATGGTTTCCCAGGTTTCTTTCTTTAGCTCAGGAGTTTCAAGTAATGCAGTTGGGTGGTGCGTAAAAAACACCGAAAAACTCACGCCTTTGTCTATGCTCCGCACCAATTCGTGTGCTGCTTGTCCAAACGCAACCAAAACGCGAGAGGGGGCCAGGCGAAAAAGCTCAGAGCTTTCTGCGCTTGAAGAAAAACTCGCTAGCAAAAGATCGTCTGTGGGTAATGCAATGGCCTGAGCGATTTTCAGAAGCAAGTTTCTGGAAGGTGCTTCCAATAAGCTTTCACCCAAAAAAAGCACGGGAGCTCCAGCGCGGCCCTCAACTTCCCACGCGTTTTCAGTCTTAGGCCAAGCCACCTCAGGTCCCAAATCTATTCCATAAAAACGCCATAGGTTTAGGTATTCGTGCTGGAGGAACTGATTTTCAGAGTTGTCCAATGTACCGTCCTGGTTCAGATTAAAGAGACTATGCTTGCTAAAAATCAACGGCAATTGGGAAAAAGTGCTTTTTTGATTGGTTTGGTGGTCGTTCTAAGCTGTGTCAGCCGCACTACGCCTGAGCGTCGGGTGACCGAAAGCCTTGCCCTAGCGTCCTCCAGCACGTTTACTTTGGCTTCTGGGGATCCTGCTCGGTTTACTTTTGCAGCTGTGGGAGATTTGCACATCGGAGGGGGTGGAACCGATCGCTTTAGGGATATCCTCAACGCGGCCGCCGCAGATGGGGATGAGTTTGTGTTGCTCTTGGGGGATCTTGTAGACGAAGGAAAAGAGTCAGATGTCTTGGCGATGCGGCAAGCGATTCAGGATACTGGTTGGGATGGGAAAGTTTTTTGCGTAGCGGGCAATCATGACATTTTTTACGACGGTTGGGAGAACTACAAAAATCATAATGGATCGAGCACCTATTCGTTTGTAGCTGGAAATTCCAAGTTTATCGGGTTGGATACAGCGGACGGTACCCTGGGAAGTCGGCAGATACAGTGGCTGAAAGGGGAGTTGGCTCAATCGACCCAAGAAAACATATTTCTATTTAGCCACTATTTACCTGTGGTGCCTGGTGTGGAGACGTACTTGCGACTTGCCAATGATACCGAATCCAATCTGCTGATGTCGCTGGCGTCACGCAACGGGGTGAAAGGCTGGTTGGGCGCACACTACCATAGCTACATCCTTCAAGCGATCGATGGCGTCAGCTATTTAGTAGCAGGAGGGGGCGGAGGGCGAAGAATGCCTCCTGTTTTGGGGTATTTTTATGCTCGGGTTTCGGTGAACGGCAGCCAGGTTAGTTTCGAACGTAAGGAAGTTCAATAGTAGCGCCTATTACCCACGCATCCCGTAGTCCAAACCCGAGGAGCATTTGATGGCGCAGATAGGCTCCCAGGGAATAGTCAGTCCCCATCCAATTCGCACGCACCTCGGTGATGGGATTGTTTAGATTGTAAACATCCACCGATTCAAAAGTGGCAATTGAGATGCTGAAGGATAGCGAGTCAGTGGGAATTACTCTGAGTCCAAAGCGCACCGCCCAGTCCGACTGAATAAAGCCTCCCGCGATCGGAGGTAGCAAGTGGTTTGCTCGAGGGTGGTGCAAGCGAATATAGTGTCCCAAATCGAAATAGCCTTTGAGCCAGGAGGGAAGCTGGCTTTCCAGGCCGACCGAGACGAGCAGGCTTGCCGTGGAGCTAGGGTCGGGCATCCAATTGCGCTGGGTAAGCAGGGTATTAAGGTGAAGCCAGCTCCAAGGGTAGTAGTGAAAATGCCCGCCATAGGTCATCCCATTCCAATGAAAACCGGAATGGTTCACTCGCGCAAACAGGTGTAACGCACTGGTCTCCCCCGTGTCACGCCATCCGAACGTATGAATCAATTCGTCTGTTCTGGATTGCTGCACGACATAGCGGCTATCCCCAACAAAACCCCAGTGCCCCAAAACGCCTCGTGTTCCTAGACACAAGCAAATGAGTAGGAGCGTTTTACATCGCATGCCGAACGTGGAACCCTTTTTGTGCGAGTGCGCCTAGTATTTCTTGGGTGTGTTCGCTCCCGCGAGTTTCAATTTCCACTTCAATTTGAGCCTTGCCGATAGCGGCTTCCAAGCTCGCTCTCTGGTGAAACACTTGGAGGATATTCGCTCCCTTTTCGGCGAGTACTTGCGTGACGGCGTTAAGTCCTCCGGGGCGATCCGAAATAGTAATAATCAGGCGAACTAGCCGGCCTTGCTCGACCATACCTCTGTCGAGGATTTGCCCAAAAGAGGGGAGGTCGATATTGCCCCCGCACAAGATGACCGCAACTTTTTTCTCCGGAATTTTGTTTTCTAAAATGGCTGAAACGCCGATTGCCCCTGACCCTTCGACTACCATTTTCGCTTTTTCGGCTAGGAGCGAAATGGCGTGCGCAATAGATTCCTCAGAGAGCCCAAAAACGGTATCTACCCCCTCGAGAATATATTCCAGCATCTGTGGAGCCATTTTTTTTGTGGCGATGGTTTCTGCAAGTGTGTACTGGACGGGTTCTTCGGTGACCGATTTTTTTTGAAAAGAAGAGTGCACGGTGGGGGCATTTTGTGCGGTGATACCGTAGATCTTAATGTCGGGTCGGAGAGCTTTGAAAACGCTCGCACAGCCCGTGATAAGTCCTCCTCCTCCAATGGCAATCGCAACGGCTTCAATGTCTTGGAACATTGGGTCTTCGACCATTTCCAGAGCAATGGTTCCCTGACCGGCGATGACGTGCGGGTCGTTGAAGGGGTGAATGAAAACGTAGCCTTTTTCTTTAGCGATAGCTTGCGCGCGTTGGTAGGACTCATCGAATACTGTTCCTGAGAGTTCTACTTGGGCGCCCCAGTCTTGAGTGTTTTTGATTTTTACCGGGGGCGTTCCGGTGGGCATGACAATAGTGGATCGGATACCCAGTTCTTTGCAAATGGCTGCCACGCCCTGAGCATGGTTACCGGCGCTCGCTGCGACTACGCCGCTGCGTTTGGCTTGTTCGAGGTTGTGTAGGATGCAGTTTGTTGCTCCTCGCATCTTGAAGGATCCGGTTCTTTGGAAAAGCTCGCACTTCATCAGAACTTTTCGTCCCTCGGTGCTGAGGATATCGAGCGGTACAAACGGTGTCTTGCGAATGTATGGCGCAATGCGGGTACGCGCTTCTTCAATTTGTTTGAGTGGAATTAACCCCATGACAAACCCCCTAATAAGGGAGTCAGTCTAGATCGGAAAGCAGGTATTGGCGAAATTTTTCGAGACTAAAAGCGGCGGTAGACGGTGCTTTGAACCAAAATCTTGAAGCCGCACTTTGCAGTGCCCGATGTGTCCTGGACGGTGAGAGTGGGTTGCCACTGCACATCGGTTCCATATTTATTATTGTAGGAAGTTGAAATCAAAATCACAGAGTCTTCCGCAGGGGAGTCAAAGCCAACTACCCGCACGGTGCCGGTGGAGTTGTAAACGGTCACTCGTACTTGGAAGGCTTCTTCAGACTTCACCAGAGTTTTTAGGGGTTCGGCGATGCAGTAAAGACCCGTTGTTGAATTGGATTGTTGGGTGACTTGTCCCCCGTTGGAGGGAGTTCCAAACAGGCCACGAGTCCCGTCCTCAGTACGGCCACAAGCTGCCACCGCTAGAAACAAGAGGCCGAGGATAAACCAGGTCACTGTTTTAAAAGAGGTCGATTTCATAGCTTCACCCATTTGCCTGTTTGATTTGCAAGGAGGGTGCCGTGGAGACTTCTTGGACAGCACTTCTGATGAAATAATCAATAAATACAGTAATATATACGATTTATTGGGGTGGGCCGCATTGACTAAATTGCGGACGCTGGGTGTATACAGCAAGTCGTATTCCCTTGCCCAAAGGGCTAACTCTTTGAATCCAAACGACAAAAAACTGCCTAGGTTTTAGGGGACCTATTTCACTAGGTTCTAAACACGCGGTAGGCGGTGTCTGCGAGGCTAGGGCTCTTGTCCGGGGACGAGTGTTTCGTGTTTGTAGCGCGGATCGTGCACCAGTTTTTTGAGCATTTCGTCCAAATGGGAGGCAGTTTTGTCCTCGGCCCATTCAAAGGTCGCCAGCCGACTTCCTGGAGCACTGGAAGATTCTCTATCTTCGTCTGGAATATGGACTTCGTACCACTTACCATCTTTGGGGTTGCGGTGCAGAACATGCAGTTGGGGAAAACCTACTCGCAAATTTCGGAAGTACTCATTCACTGGTGTGCGGTTGTCTAATAGAGCGTCGTAGTCCGAAGCGTAAAAACTTGTCGCGATGGGGGTCTGTTCCCCGGGAGCGAAGACATGTCCACGGATGGCGTAGGGTTGAATCAGTTTTTCGAAGGCCTGGCAGGGTGGACAGTGGCCAAGATTTCCCACGGCATAAAAAGCGTACTCGCTTTTGTCCTGTTTGAGTTTTTGCAAGAGTTCGTCAGCGTCTTTGGGGTGTTCGGCTTTTTCATTGAACCAGCGGTGTTCCGGCTTGCCGATGACTTTGTGAAACTGGCATACGCGCACTTCTTCAGTGTTATCGAAATGGACTTCGAGCCAATATCCCCGCTTGAAAGCGCGTTTGCCGCCGTGCACGCTAAATTGGCGTCCCACGCCGTCCTTGTTTTGAGTGAAGAGAGTTCCCGATTCTTGGTAGATCTGGGAGGGCGCCGGTTTCATAGACCGGGGATCGATTTGCCATTCCACTGAAGAGTAAAATTCGGCCTGTTCTAAGAGTTGGACGAAGTACCCTTTTTTGTTTCGGCTTACGATTAAAAAGCGTGACTGTGTTTCTTGATTGCAGCTGCCCTCAATGATCGCAAACTCGTACTTTCCCGATGGGCGCTCCACTGTCGACCACTGGGTTTCAAATTGCTGGTCCAGAATAAAAACTGGGCGGTTGCGCTTTTTTTGGGCTTGTTTTTGGAATGTCCGATAGATGAACCCCGGTTGTGCCGCGCTTCCAACAGAAGCTTGGAAGAAAAAGAAAACAAAAAATAGTTTTGATAGGTGCACGTTTCCGTCCCGGTCAGTTGTAAGTTTTGTGATTGAGGGGACCGGAATAGCATGAGTAATGCGGCGTGGCAAATATTTTAAGGCGCTGAGCCTCGACCCAGGGCTTGGGTCATGCAACGAACCACTTGCTTCATTTTGCTTTCGTCGAACCCAAAAACAAAAGGGCCCATGAACCCTGTAGAAAAACCGATCGCAAAAACCCCATACGCCAGAGAGTCGAGGTCCGCATTGGCGGCGATGAGTCCTTTGCTTTGGTAATGGCGGAGGCGCGCTACCAGAATGGGCAGGCGGATTTCATGTACGCTCGTTCGGAGCTCTTGCCCCAATATCGGATCGACTATGGCTCTGGAAAGAGCCACCTTCAAAAAAGTCTGGTGGGTTTGGTGCATTTTGCAGGCAAACGCAAGTACTTGCGAAAGTTCTTCTTCGAGAGTTTCTTGGTACGGTAAACTGGCTAACCCCATTCCCCCGTCTTTTTCAGCGAAAGCTTTCATTACTGCCAGAAGCAACCCGGCTTTGCTTTCAAAGTAGCGTTGAATCAGTGCTTCCGACACCCCGGCGCGTTTGGCGACTTCGCGTGTGGTAGCAGCATCGTACCCAACCTCTGAAAATACTTGGATGGCTGCTTCCAAGAGTGCCTGTGTGCTCGCTTCGCGATCGCGCCGCCGCTTCTTTCCCAACGAAATCACTTTGTCTTTTAGGGACTTACCTAGCAACCTAACCTCGATTTAAGTAATCGTATGATTACTATGTCACGCCACAAGCCTAGCTGTCTATAGACTAAACCATGAAAATTTAATAAATATTTGAAATAATGCAATTATGTAGATTTCTTAACATTCGTTTGATTGCGGGTGCCTGCCCTAAATGCTACTCTTTAGTAAGTGAATGCTTACTAATTTTCAACGGAGTCGTTCCATGATCCAGTCCCGTAGCGCAGTTCTTTTGGGTTTCTTGGTTGCTGGTTCGGCATGGTCTGGAGAGCCGCTCTCGCTAGAAGGCTACCTCAAGGACGTTCGTTCAAAGAACGAGGCGGTGGCCGGTGCATTTTTGGCGAGTGAGGGCAGTGAACAGCGGTCAAAAGAAGCGGAGCTATCGACCGCGACAGCGCTTTTTGCCGATGCCGAATTTAATAGCGACGGCAAACTTCCCGTAATCGCCCTCACTTCTTGGGACCGAATTGAAATGCAAAAGTACACCCTGGGTCTTAAGAAGCTGACGACTTTTGGAATGGAAGCGAAGCTTTACTACCTGATGCTTCACACCAAGTACGTCAACATGACCTCTCCATTCGGCGGTATTACGGCTCCCGATTTTTTTGACGTGCGCCCCACGCTGGAACTCACCCAACAGCTCTGGGCCGGCGGGTTTGGTCGTACCACCCGAGCGCGCCAAGAACAGGCGGAAGCGGCCGATCTGGCCAATAGTTTTAGGTCTCGGCATGAAGGCCGGGTTCTCATGTCGGGCGCTGAAGAGGCCTTCTGGAATCTTTCGCTGGCCCGTGAGCGCGAAGAAGTCACGCGCCTAGCGATGGAACAGGCCAAAAAAATCTACTCATGGAACGCGGAGCGAGTCCGTCGAAGTCTTGCTGACGAAGTCGATGCGCTTCAGGCCAAAGCAGCCCTTGAACTCAGTGAAATGGAACACCAGGCAGCAGTAGATGCCCAACGCCAAGCCTCTCGCACGGTGAACAAGTTCCGCGGAATTGTCTCAGACGAGGTTCCAAGCGAGATGCCCCCACTAAAGAGCGAGCAGTTGCTCTCACAAGCCGTGCCTGACATCAAACCCGATCGAGATGACGTCAAGGCCGCAGAACAACAACAGCGTGCCGCCATCGCAGGTGCGGTGATTGCCAAGGAGGGGTATCGGCCCAACCTTGAAGTATACGGCTTGTATGGATTGAACGGGCGGGATGCTGCTCTGGGTTTGGGGATAGGAAATTCTTTTCAAGCGGGTAGGCCGACTTACACCGTTGGGTTGAGGTTTAATATGCCGTTAGATCGGAGTCTTGCGTCAGCGGCGATGGCGGGTGTTGCAAAGGAACAAATGGCAGCGCAAATGCAGTATCAGCAAAAACTAAAAGACCAGCTCCAGGATTGGCAGGACCTAGGGCAGCGGGTCGCGGAGCTAAAAAATCGTCTCAAGCTTTGCCAGAGCATTTCGGCCACGCAAAAAACAAAACTGGATCGAGAAAGAAAGCGTCTCCAAACCGGAAGAACGACGACGTTTCAGGTCTTGAGTTTTGAGCAGGATTATGCGCGGTCACGCTTAAACGAAATCAATGCCAAATTAGAACTGGTCCGTGCGCTCACCCAGATAAAGTTGTTTGGAGAAAACACATGAGTTTAGCGAATCTCTCGATTAAGCGGCCGACATTCATCACATGTGTGGTGATCCTGGGGCTTGTGGCCGGGGCCTATTCTCTCCAAAAGCTTCCGGTGGATCTTTTTCCCGATGTGAATTTCCCCATTGTTACCGTTACAACCGTGTATCCAGGCGCGGGTCCGAGAGAAATCGAAACCTTAGTCTCCAAACCCATAGAAGACGAGTTGGTCACAATTTCGGGCATTAAGCGGGTGACTTCGAACAACGTAGAAGGGGTCAGTCAGGTAGTGGCCCAGTTTTATCTAGAGACCAACATCCAATATGCAGAGCAGCAGGTCCGAGACCGGGTGAGTGCCGTGAAGGGCAAGCTGCCTGATGACTCCGAGGACTCGGTTATTCGTCGAATTGATCCTGCCGACTTGCCGATTGTGACTATTGCATTGAATGCAGACCTTCCTGAGGCAGAGCTTTTTGACCTTGCAGATGATTTTGTCAGACCGCGACTCGAGCAGGTGGACAAAGTCGGCTTAGTGGAGATTCTGGGAGGTCGCAAACGCGAGATTCGGGTGACGTTGGATCGAGCAAAACTCAAACAACGCGAAATCCCGGTGATGGGCGTCGCGGCCGCACTTGGCCGCGCTGGAGAAAATATACCCAGTGGGAAAGTTTCAGAAGGCAAAGGCGAAACGATCATCCGCACTGTCGGGCAATTTGAGTCTAATGACGACGTGAGTAATGTTGTAGTGAATTTGTTTGGAAACGACGTTCCCACACGGGTGGCGGACCTGGGGACCGTATCAGACGGATTAGCGGACGAAAAGACGCGCACTTTTGTAAACGGAAAAAAGTCGATTTTACTAGATGTCTACCGGCAGTCTGGTTCAAACACCGTGTCGGTTGCGAATGCGATCAAGGCGCGTGTCCAGAAAATTCAGACAGAACTCGAGAGCCAGAAAAACGGTGCTAAGTTGGATTTGGTTCGGGATGCGAGTTGGTGGATCAATGTCAATGTGAAAGACGTAAAAGAATCCATCCTACTCGGCATCTTGTTGACGATCATTGTAGTGTATTTTTTTCTGGCGAGTGGTCGGTCAACAATTATTACTGGAATGGCGTTGCCCAATTCGCTTCTCGGTGCATTCATCCTGATGTTGCTTGCGGGGTTTTCGATAAACATCGTTACGATGTTAGCACTCAGCCTCTCGGTGGGGCTGCTTATCGATGATGCGATTGTCGTTCGCGAAAATATTTTTCGTCACATTGAAATGGGGAAGGATCCGTTGGCTGCCGCCAAAGAGGGTACGGCCGAAGTTCAGTTGGCAGTCGTGGCTACTACTTTGGCTGTCATGGCGGTGTTTGGTCCTGTGGCCTTTATGAGTGGGATGATCGGCCAGTTCATGAAGCAGTTTGGTCTGACAATTATCTTTGCGATGGCCATTAGTTTGTTTGATGCGTTGACGATAGCTCCCATGTTGTCGGCGTACTTTGCAGGGAGCAGTCATGGTCCCAACAAGAATACTCTTTGGGGCAAGACGGTTGGGCGTTTAGTGCTAGGGTTTGTGGCATTCCAAGATTGGTTGGAGTCGCGCTATGAGGGGATTTTAAAGTTCACGCTGCGTCAGCCTATTCTCGTACTCGGCGTTTCCTTTGTCGTTTTTGTGGGGTTTATGGCCACGGTGGTGGGGATTCCGAAGGGCTTTTTCCCTGAGCAGGATCAGGGGGAGTTCACGATCACCTTGGACATGCCTCCTGGAACTAACCTGGACACGATGGCGGCTATCGCTACCCAAGTGGATGAAGTCGTTCGCGCAAATAAGGAAACGCAGGTTTCCGCACTGACAGTGGGGGGGCGGAACGGAGAACCAAACAAGGCGAGCTTTTACATTCACATGATTCCGGCAAGGGAGCGAACAATCAATACGGGGCGCTTTAAAGAAAAACTTCGGGAACAACTCGCTCGATTTAGCGAGGCAAACCCGCTAGTCAAAGATTTTGATGCTGTCGGGGCGGGCGGGAATCGTCAGTTCATGCTTAATATCATGGGCCAGAATCAAGAAGAGTTGGAGGGAGTTGCAAAACAAGTTTTTGAAATTGCCAAAGACAACAAAAAACTCAAAGGACCAGACTCAACCTACCGCCCAGGGCAGCCGGAGTTTCAACTTAAATTGGATCCAAAGTTGGCTCAGACCTACGGTATCAATTCGCGCACTTATGGCATGGAACTCCGAGCGCAAGTGGAGGGAATGGTTGCTGCAAAGTTCCGAGTAAACGGGAAAGAGTACGATGTGCGCGTACGGCTCCAGGAAGATCAGCGCAACTTGCGAGAGAACTTTAAGAACGTTTTTATCCCTAACGTGAACAACCGCCTTGTCCGGCTGGCCGATGTCGCGAGCGGAGAGGTGGCCACGGGACCTTCGGCGATTAGCCGCCAGGATCGATCCCGATACATTCAGATCAATGCTGATTTGGCGACGGGAGCAGGATTGGGCGACGCGATGGGCGAGGTCGATCGGGCAGTAGCGCAAAAAGTACAGCTACCCCCAGGGGTGCGAATGCTTTATGTGGGTAGCTCAGAGGACTTTCAAGATTTTGGACGCAGTATCTTGCTCGCTATCGCCGCGGCAGTGTTGTTGATTTTCCTCGTGCTTGCGAGCTTGTACGAGTCGTTCATTACGCCGTTTACCATCATGCTTGCGTTGCCGCTGGCATTCTGTGGAGCTTTTGCCGCGCTCTACGTGACAGGAGAGTCCATTAACCTGTTCTCGATGATTGGCGTGATTTTATTGCTCGGAGTGGCCAGCAAAAACGGAATTCTACTCGTCGACCAGGCCATGCAACTCATTCGGGATGGGAAAGATCGCACCACCGCGCTGATCGAAGCGGGGAAAAACCGCCTGCGTCCCATTCTCATGACCACCATGGCGTTGATCGCGGGGACTATGCCGATTGCGTTGGGTTTAAACGAGGCATCAAAGCAACGCACCAGCATGGGGGTTGCGATCGTCGGCGGTTTGATTACGTCCACTCTGCTGACATTGATCGTGGTTCCAGCAGCGTTTTCATACATCGATCGCTTCCGCTTGTGGAGCAAAGCGGTCTTGAGTCGGTGGTTTCGCCCTGCAGAAGCCAAAGAGCCTGTATTCATTGAGAAAGATCGCTCGGTCTAGCGCGTGGAATTGGCTCAATGCCTGGTAACTTTCTGCCGATAAGCGTTAGAACCAGGAAGTAGCCGAATTTTGCGAAGATATTATCCACTTTTATATTTCGTCTCTGGTTTTGTTTTGCTAGGCATCGGGTCTTGCGATGCGGTGGATAGCCGCGCTTTCACGCCCACCAGTTCCGACACAGCCCCTAGTCAGGTAGTACTCACGAGTGGTGCCACCTGTGTTTTAGTCGAAGGCGCACCTCGATGTTGGGGAACCAATGCGTGGGGTCAGTTGGGAAACAACTCACCGTTAGAGTCCTTTGATGCCGTCATTCCTAACGGCATGAGTTCAGGTGTCTCGCTCCTGGCCCGGGGCAATGGCCATTTTTGCACGCTCAAATCAGGTGAAGTGTTTTGTTGGGGATTCAATCAGACCGGCCAGGTGGGAGATGGGTCTACTACCACGCGGTACGCGCCGGTTTCGGTGGGGCTGTCGGGAGTATCGAGCGTTAAGGGCGGTGACAATTTTACCTGTGCGCTTAGCAGCGGTGCCTTGAAATGCTGGGGCAGAAATCACCGTGGTCAACTCGGTACCGGAGACACAACCGAGAGCCATGTGCCCGTAGATGCTGCCGCGGTAAACGCTTTGGGAGAAGTGACTGACTTTGTGCTGGGCGGCACGCATGCGTGCGCAATAGTGTCTGGCGGCGTTTGGTGCTGGGGGTACAACGCCAGCGGGCAGTTGGGGGATTCTTCGACGACAAACAGACTTGTACCAGTTCAGGTGACGGGCCTCACAAGTGGAGTGACCGCATTGGCGGCAAAAGTGGATTCAACCTGCGCGATCATGAATGGCGGTGCGTACTGTTGGGGAAACAATGCCTACGGGCAACTGGGAGACGGGACAACCACAAACCGTTCTACAGCTGTTTCGGTTTTGGATATGACTGACGGGATTACGGATCTGGATCTTGCTACAGCTTTCGGTTGCGGTGTCAAAGCGCGGACGGCGTATTGTTGGGGCGATAATACCTACGGGTACCTGGGAGACGATACGACGACTTCACACGCTCAGGCGGCCAGAATTTACGATTTGGATGGTCTTGTCGAAGACATCACACTGGGAACTTCCACAGCCTGCGCTATAACTCCAGACAGTTTGTATTGTTGGGGGAGGCACAGTATCGGGAATTTGGGCAACCGCAAAGTGCATGGCTATACGAAAGTTCCCACACGGGTGGGTGGGTTATGGTGAACTGCATTCGCCGTTTGCTTTTCGTGGGTTTGGTTTTGATGCTGGCCCAATGCGCTCAGGTTACTGAATCTTCGTCCCATACCTCGGGAGTGGTTTTTAATCGCGTCACCGCAGGTTGGTACAATACCTGTACCACTTCGACTTCGGGATCTTCCTATTGCTGGTCTTCGAACAATACCGGAATTGTTGGCAATGGGGGGACGACGTCGAGTCATAGCCCCGCTCTGGCGACCGAGATTCCTTCTACCGCGACGTCCTTGGATCTGGGATCTTCCCACGCGTGTTTTGTCGATTCAGGTGCGGCGTATTGTTATGGCTCAGGAATCAGTGGCGAGTTGGGAAATAGTGCGAACCTGGATTCGCTGACTCCCGTTCAAGTGCAAGGAATCGTCGGTGTGGTCACCAAAGTGAGCGCGGGAAGCACTATGTCCTGCGGCATTGCGGGCGGTAAGGCTTATTGTTGGGGGTACAACGGTTCGGGACAGCTGGGAACCGGCAACTATACGTACTCCAACTCAGCGCTTACTCCCTTGGGCCTGACGACGGGAGTGACGGATATCGATAGCGGAATTCATAGCTGCGCCGCAAAAGATGCGGATGTCTACTGCTGGGGGTACGGGCCGTACGGAGAGTTGGGTGGCGGGACAAATCCCAATGGGAGTCACACGCCTATTCAAGTGCTCGGCTTGCCTGGGGCCGCATCGAGCGTTTGCGTTGGCTACTACCATTCCTGTGCGTTGGTTTCAGGGGCAGTTTACTGCTGGGGGCAAAATCAGTTTGGTCAGATGGGAAATGGGGGAACGACGGATACTAATACAGCAACGTTGGTAAATCTTTCTGTGACGGCTACCAGCCTCGCGTGTGGTGGATACCACAACTGTGTCAACTCCGCAGAAGGGTTGTATTGTTGGGGGAACAACGATGCCGGGCAGTTAGGCGATGGAACTTTGACCACGGCACTGACCCCGGTGCGTATTAGTTCTGTTTCCAATGTGAGTTCATTTACTGGGGGCTTGTTCCACACATGTGCCGAGTCTGATGGGGCCGTGAGGTGTTGGGGGGCAAATCATGCGGGGCAGCTGGGGGATGGAACGATAGGAAACCGCATATCACCAACGCCGATCCGAACTTCCGACGCCCAAGAGGCGTCGCTTCTTTTACCATTTAGCTACATTGGAAAATGGCTGTCCTGGTTATTCTAGGAGGTACGCGGTTACTTTTACGTAAAAGTAACCGCGTACCTGCCTGGATCAGTCCTGCCAGGCGGCAGAACGTACCTGTTTTGCAATTTCTTTTGCCGATCGGATCGGGCCTTTGCCTACGCCGGGGCAGAAACGTGCGATTTCTTTTTCCCAGACCTTAGCATTCATGTTCTCTGGCCAGAAGGGCCAGGTACGACACTGGACAGGGCGAGCTTCATACACCGTGCAACGTTTGTTTTTTAGAAATCGACAGGGGCCACTCAGTTCCTTTAGGTGGTACCAACCGTCGGTTTTGGAACAGTATTGTCGGGTGAATTCGCGTGTGGGGATTTTCAAATGGCGAGCTAGGCGTACACGGTCCTGCTGGGATAAATAAACAAAACCATATCCCCCTCGGGAGACACAGCACCGGCCAGATCCCTGGCATTCAAAGCGCAATTCAGTCGGACGAAAAGTTTTTGGCATGGTTACACGAAGCAGTATGGAGCCGACGACCGGATTCGAACCGGTGACCTGCTCATTACGAATGAGCTGCACTACCGCTGTGCTACGTCGGCGTTGCAGTGAAAACTAGAGGAATCTAGAAGGTTTGTCTAGCGATCTTGCCGACCGTGGCGGACTTCTCGTGGAGGGCATCCACCATATAGAGGGGGCGCTGTTTCACTTCCTCATAAATGCGCGCTACATATTCCCCCATAAGCCCCAGGCAGAGGAGCTGGATGCCGCTGGTGAAGGCCAGTGCAGTCATCATCGATGCCCAGCCGGGAATAGCCGCATCGGTAAATACTCGAACCCCGATAAAAACCATCCCTGCTAGGACGCTGCTTGCGGAGCAAAACAGGCCAAAGAACGAAACCAGTCGGATGGGCGTATTCGAAAAACTGATCAACGCTGTCACTGCGAGCTGCACCAGCCCCCAACTGCCTACTCGGGACTCCCCATGCAGCCGAGCTTCGCGATCCACGCGTATGGAGGTGATAGGGCCCGAACTAAATGCGATGAGCCCGGGAAGGTATCGATTGCGTTCCGAAAGCGTTCGCAGTCGAGCGACGATAGATTTATCCAATAGGCTATAGGTGCCAAAATTCAAAGGAGGCATGCGCGTCGTGATTTTATTGAGCGCGAAATAGAATGCCTGGAAGAGCAGGCGATTTTTTTCTTTTCGGTTGCCTCGTTCTGCCACGACAGTTTTTGACCCGTTTTTCCAGGCCGCGTACATGGGCAACAGAGCGTCGGGTGAGTCTTGTAGATCTGCATCCATGATCGCAAGCACATCCCCTTCAAAGTAATCCAGACCACAGACCAAGGCCGCCGAATGTCCGAAGTTATGAATCAGATCAATCACGCGCACGTCGTCCCGCTGAGCGGCAAGCTGGTGTAGGATTTCCGTCGAACCATCTGTTGAACCGTCATTTACAAACAGGTACGAGACCACTGCCTCCGCTCGAAGGGGGTGCGTCACACGGTCAAGTTCTCGGATCAAGGGCGAAAGGTTCGCCGCTTCATTGAAGATTGGTAAAAGGATCTCAATCTTGGGCTGGTTTTGCATGGAGTAGAATTAGTCTAACTCCGATTGCACTCCACCGAAAGTACTTCCGAATACACTTTCCCATCGGCAAGTTGGGTGGTGAGTCGAACCCCCTGGGACAGTTCTGACGCACTGTGCACTGGTTTGTTGTCGGTATAGGTTATGGAGTAGCCTCTAGCCAATACCTGCAGGGGAGAAAGTGCTTGGAGTTTGCCTGAAGCACCTGCGAGCTGGTGTCGGCGGTGCTTAACTTGCATTTCCATGCTTGTTTGTAGTCTTTTACGCAAAAGCAAAAACCGTTCACGTAAACTGGCAATTCGTTGGGAGGGGCTTATTAGCCTTCGGCTAAGGTGGCCGACATGCAGCTTTTTCTGTTCCAAAGAACGCGTAAACCCCAAGATTAACCGTCGATTCAACATGCCGACTTGATAAACTAGATCTTGTTTTTGTGGAAGGACGACTTCTGCAGCTGCGCTCGGAGTTGGGGCTCGAACATCGGCAACAAAATCCGCAATGGTGAAGTCCGTTTCGTGGCCCACAGCAGAAATCGTAGGAACGGGACACGCAGCCAAAGCTCGGGCCACAGTTTCTTCGTTGAAGGGCCAGAGATCTTCCAACGAGCCCCCTCCGCGACCTACTATGGCGACTTCCACAGCGCGGTCAGGATAAACTCGATTCCACGATTCAAGGCGTTCTAGAGCTTGGACGATCTCCCCAGCCGCTTTTTCGCCCTGCACCGAAGTGGCAAAAATCAAAATTTCTCGGTCGGGAAAGCGGCGCTTGAGGACTTTTAAAATATCTTGTATCGCTGCTCCGGTGCTGGAAGTGACCACTCCGATGCGCTTGGGTAGGGTTGGCAGCGGGCGTTTCTTCCCAGGGGAAAAAAGCCCTTCGGCCTCGAGTTTCTTTTTCAGCTGTTCGAATGCGAGTTGCAGAGCCCCTGTTCCCACGGGTTCAACGGCGTCCGCCACCATTTGGTACTCCCCGCGGGCTTCGTACACAGTTATCTTTCCGTGAATGAGCACCTCCATCCCTTCCTCCAGTTGGAATTTGAGTTTGGAGAGTGCTTGGCGAAAAAAGCAGGTTTTGAGCTGCGCGCCGGTGTCTTTTAGGACAAGGTAGGCGTGTCCCGAAGCAGGTTTTCTCAAAGTACTGATTTCCCCTCGAACCCACACGTCAAAGAAGGTGCTTTCTAAATGTCCGCGCAGGCGCCGGGTAAGTTGGGAGACGGTGGGGACACGTGCCCGCCAGTCGCTGTTGGGGGCAGGGGTGGCAGGAGAAACGAATAAATCTTTTTCCAAAAAGCTGTCCATGCGTCGGAGTGAGCTAAGCCCATGCAGGGCGAGCTTGGCAAGACGAGGAATTAACCTCGCCTACGGGGGTGAAATAGGTCTTCCCAGGTGTGGATGAGCATGCTAGCTCTAAATGTCTATAGGGGAGGGGTTATGATTCGGACGTTATTTCTATTCACATTCATATTGTTATCGCCCAATACACTTTTGGGTCAGGGGGTATTGTCGCCCGGGGTGAACGCCCCAGAGCAGCCGGCACAACAAGCCGACCCGGCGTTGAAAGACATCAGTAAGGCATTTCAAACGCTTCAGGCCTACTATGAAAAAAATTCGAAGCCTGATGAGAAAGAAGTCGCAAAGCTGGTGGAGCAAGTGGAGCTGGGCGCAGAAAAACTGCTCTCCGATGCTTCGATAGTCTCTGATTCACAACAAGTCGGTGTGTACTATGCGATTATGTCCTTCGCGATGTCGATGCGGGTGGATGGGAAAGTCTATGGGGACAAAATCCGCACCTGGAGTGCGACGGCGGTTTCCAAGTTTAAGGGTTCGCCTGTCGCCTCCATTGGTGAAGCATTTGTTCTCCAATTGGACATGGCTACGCTGAGTTCGGATGATTTTTTAACCCGCATAGCAGCGTATCAAAAGGAATATCCCAAGTCCCCCATGCCGGCGACTCTGTTCAGTATGTACGTCTCGGTTTGTATTTCTCTTAAAAAAACCGACGACGCCAAGAAGGCTTTGGATGAGGGCGTTAAGCAATACCCCACCGAACCCACTTTGGTTCGTTTGAGCCTCCCGGGAAAAGAGGTTGAACTCAAGAGTACTTCTTTGGACGGGAAGGACTTCGACCTAAAAGGCCTTGCAGGCAAGGTGGTCGTTCTGGACTTCTGGGCAAGCTGGTGTCAGCCCTGCATCGATGGCATGCCAGAGATGTTGAAGTTTTATGAAGACTACAAAGACCAGGGCTTAGAAATCGTCGGTGTTAGCATCGATGGCGATGTGGACGCTCTGGAACAAGCGGTTTCCGATAATAAAATTCCTTGGACTGTGCTTTTCGAAGCCAGTCGCAAGGTACGCGCCACTTTTCTACAGAAGTTTGGAATTCAAGGGATTCCGACGTTCGTTGTTATTGGAAAAGACGGCAAAGTCGCCGGAATGCCTGTTGGTTCCATGGCGGAACTCGAAGCGCAGGTAGAAGAAGCGCTTAAGAAGTAGGTGTTTTTCTGGTCGGGGTGGCGTAGGCCACCCCGACTAGGATATAGTGTGTCTGTGAATCCCGAAGTCTGGCGCAAGTGCAGTAGTTGCAAAAAAGATCTCCTTTGTGGGGAGACTTACTTTGCCTGTTCGGTCTCCACTTGCCAGTCTAAAGTCACTAATTACGCTTTTTGCTCCGTTCCTTGCTGGGACGCGCACTTGCCCGTGGAACGCCACCGTTCTGGCAGCAGTGGTGCCATTGAACGGCGTGCTCCAGCTCATGCTGAAGCGGCTCCGGCGGTCCGAAAAATCGTCTCGTCTTCTTCTAGCAGTTCGCCGATGGAGAGTGAGGTGCTGGTAGTGGTGACGAAGGTTCGAAAGTACATCGCCGATAGGGCGCAAATGAACACAAGCGCCAGCGTCTATGATGCACTTACCGAAAAAATCAAAATACTGTGTGATGCTGCGATTGATGTCGCCCGTGCAGAGGGCCGAAAGACCGTTATGGATCGCGATTTTCTGTAGGCCTAGCCGAAAGGCTTCAATACCACCAAAAAAACAATTCCGATGAGCAGTAGGGTAGGAATTTCATTTAAAATGCGAAACATGCGTGCAGAGATCTGACAGGTGCCCGCAGCCAATTCTGCTATCTGGTAGCCAGCAAAGACGGTTACCGCAACCAAGATCGCCACGAGCAGGAGTTTGGGGTGCAGCCACTGGGCCATAAGCAACGACGGCTCTAGCGCAATCAACCCCACTCCAAAAACCAGGGAGGCGATCATCGCAGGTAAAGTAATGTAATGATAAAGGCGCCATTCCATGATCTGAAAGCGCTCTTTAACCACTTTTACGGGTTCTTCCGTGTGGTAAACAAAAAGCCGGAACAGGTAAAGAATCCCAGCCATCCAAGCAACAATGCTAATGAGATGGAGACTTTTTAGAATGAGGTAGGTGTTGGTCAGCATCTTAACCTAGGGGAAGCTCACTCTCTCCACCCTGTACACGGGGGCTACGCGACTGCAGCTTGCGTTTGAGGTACTCCACCTCATACCGGCGTGTGGGTTGACTGACCATAGTTTCTTTTACTTTTTCAAATGCGTGAATGACCGTTGCATGATCTCGGTCGAAGGTCTTGCCGATTTCTTCGAGGGAAAGCATCGTTCCAGTACGAGCAAGGTACATTGCTACTTGTCGGGCCCAATTGGTAGTCCCTTTCCGCGATTTTGAAACCAATTCAACACGGGGAACCCCCAGGTGATGTTCTACCAGTGAGACGATTTCCGCCATAGTGACTGCTTCTCGGCACGGCTCATGCCCAATGGACTCTTGGGCCACAAAATCGCCCGTGAGTGGGCGATTTTCGAGCTTCGATTGCAAGTGTACGCGCAGAAGCGTCCCAATGAGTTCTCGGATATCTTTTTGCCCTTTGTCAGCGAGGGATCTCAACACCGGGCCTTCAATCGCGATCTGATTATGAGCGGCCACCTTGGCGAGGAGTTCTACTTTCTCCTCAAAGTCCAATGGCTTGATTTCTGCTGTAACCCCAGAAGTCAGTCGAGATTTAAGTGGATCTAGGAATCGTTCGAGCCGTTGTGGTGCGGTGGTGGTGGTAAAAGCAATTCGGCCACCTCGCGCCAAAATCTCATTGAAAACATGCAGCAGAACTTCCTGCGTTTTCATACGGCCTTCTAGGGCGTGGACATCATCAAATAAGAGCAGGTCTGTATCTTGGATGTAGAGATTCTTGAATTGCATTAGTGTGTCAGCTTTTATGGAGCGGACATACTCGTGCATAAAAGATTCGCCACTGGTGTACCGAATGCGCAGGTTCGGATTTTGCCTATAAAACCTCATTCCCACTTCGGTCAGCAGGTGGGTTTTTCCCATTCCGATGCCCCCCAGGAAGACTAACGGGTTGAACATCAGTTCGCGTGATTCTACAAACATGCCTACGCATTGATAGGCCACGCTATTGAAGCCCAACTCGTGCAGCGGGTGGTGGAATACGGGGAGGTTCAGAGACTCCTTTTGAGGTTCGTCGATCTCATTTTGCGTATTGGGTTCGACGATGCGCAATGTGGGACGGAGGGGGCTTGGTGGAACAGGCTTGGGCAGGTGAGCAAGAGCTGCCTGTTCGTTCTCTTCACGTACAAGAACTTCAAACTCCAGTTGTAGCGCAGTGCCGCACTGGTTTTGAATGGCTTGTTGGATTTTTTCTGCGTAGTGGCTGCGTAACCAGTCTTCGTGAAAACGACTAGGCACACCAAGGACGACGCTCGTTTCGTTACTGCGGATGAACTCCACCGTTGAGAGCCAGTTGGTAAACTGGTTCTGGGATAGAGACTCTTTAATAGAGTTTAGTGCGGCGTCCCAATCAAGCTGCATGATACCCAATACGCAAACCGATTTTATATAGGAAGGTGCCTTATTCCCGCAAAGCCGGCAGGTTTCCGGGTTTCTGCTTCTCTTGTGGTGCTTTGTCCACAGCGCTAAGTGTTTGAATCTATGTCGAATGACAGAGTGTGTTGCTCGGAGAGCCGTGATCCTGGCTCTCCTGATTAAAAAACGACTTAAAGCACATCAATTCAAATAGATAACAGAGTTATCCACAGGCTGTGGATGAAACAGTTTTTTCATTTATTTCGCTTTTTTGAGTTTTATTAGAGTTTTTTAGAATTTTAAAAGGCGTGCAAAGGCTTACCTGGAACGCTGGACTAGCGCATTCAAAAACGCATAGACCACTTCGGCTGCGACGCGGCTGCTTCGTTCTGTAGGATCGAGAGAAGGGGCCACTTCTGCAATTTCCAAGTAGCGCACTTTTTTGTGAGCACCCGCCATCGCTGCAAAGCAACACAACTCCCATGCCGTAAATCCTAATACCGGTGCCGCGCTCGCCCCTTCGGACTCGCAGCAGGAATCGATGTCGATAGTAACTCCGATTTGATCACAAGCACGTGAGAGTTTGGTTAGGGCTTGGTTAAAGATCGCCGAAGTCGGAGCATTTTTGGAGCGGATCTGTTCAAAGGGCTGAATCTGGACTTGTTTACTCAGGCAAAACTCCCAGGCGGCGCGGGTATTTCGGCTTGGCCGCGATCCAAATTGTATGAGGCGGTTGCCTTTGAGCTGGCCGCCTTCGATGAGGGTCCGAAACGGGTTACCGCTATGGGTAAAGTCCCCCTCTTTTTCTCGCGTGTCCAAATGAGGATCGACATTCAGTAAACCCCACTTCTTTTTGGGCTGAGAGGCGTGAAACCCTCGAAAAAGAGGGGCAGCAAAATCATGTCCACCGCCCAACGCGATGCCGACATTTCCTCGGGAGGCTACTTCGTGTGCTAAGCGCTCCGCATGGGAATGCGTTGTGTTGAGGTTTTTATCCGTGGAGCAATTGCCGTAGTCAAAAAAAGCGAGTCGATTCTCCCAGCGCACATTGGCTGGGAGGGCCATTTTGTACAAGTGCCGTCGAATACTATCGGGTCCATGAGCCGCTCCAGCTCGCCCTCTATTTATGGTAACGCCTTGATCGTCCGGGAAACCCAAGACCACGGCTACCGTTTTCTTGGAAGTCTCTGCTTCTAACTGGAGCGTGGGAATAACCCATTCCCCTAAACGAAGATCTCCGTTCCTTCCTCTGAAAAACACACTTTCTGGCGGGAGTGTACGTGGAGTGCCCATGCAGATCTTGTACCTTACTTCAGTTGGTCAGTATACTAATCGCATGGAAGACCTATTAGAGAAATTGGACCGCGATCGTTCTGTTCGAGCTTGGGGGATCGCGATTGGGATAATGGTTGTATTGTTCGCCTTTCTGCCTTTGGCTGCGGTGTTTTCTTGGGCGCGTTTTTTTGTGTCTTCGCAGGGGAATGGTTCCGGTCTCGGTCAAGCGGCTGTCGCCTTTGTGGTATTTGCGTCGGCTCTTTATTTGACGGTTATCGCGCCGTTTCTACATTCTGGTTTCTTGGTCCCCGAAGAAAAACCCGAACGGCTTATGGTCGCTTTCGCGCTCTGGGCGTTGCCACTGGCGTCGTTCGCTTATTGGTTGGGCGATTTTCGTAATAACCTACATGCGTATGATCTAGTGCTTTTTGTTTTTGCTGCACTGGTTGCGCCTTTGATTCTGTATTGGCGTACTGGAGAACGAGCCGTACTGACGCTGCTCACTGCCTCTATCTTTTTCGTTCCCCTATTTATCATTGAAGATATCCTGGGGCCCTTTTCTCCTCTTTTTGTTTACGCTTCGGACTCCACCTGGCTCTACACGCTGCGAACGCTGGGGGTTGTCTTGGCGATAACGTTTGCCGCGTTGATTCCCGTTCCTCGGTTGGGCCGGGCAAAAAGTCGGTTGCCGGCTTTTCGGGCGATTGTAATCTCATTGTGTCTGCTCGCCTTTGTGAATGACCTCTCGTGTTGGGTTTGGAGAGATTTGGAAAGCGCCGACTTCGTATGGGATTTTAACTGGCTTGGTTTTCTAGGAATGTATTACTTTTTTTCTAGGGGAGATATTTTTGGGAGGCGTGCTTTCGTTCTGGTTGCTGCTTTGCAAGCCGGTTCTCTCCTTTGGCAGATGATTCAAGTAGCTGGGGAGTGGGACAGCAGCGTTTGGACTCAGGGGCGGCTATGCTATATGGCGATGGGACTGGTTTTTAGTGTGAACAGCTTATTGTTTTTTCTTCGGAGGGGAAAAGTGAACTTTTTCGCTCAGCGCTACGCTTTGACTCAGCTCGGCCTTCATTTCAAGGGTAAGCGCGTTTGAGTCCGGGACCAGGTTCTTACACTCCACAAACAGATCAAAGTCCGTTTCCCGAGAAGGTTCTACTATTACGCGGCAGCCAGATTTTTCGATAGCGGGGCGAATTACGTATTGAGTTCCTTTGTGTCTGAGCCAAGCGCCTCCGACTGTCGAGCCATCTAAATCAAAGGTGAGGCTTAGGGGTTCAGGGTTTTCTGTTTCGGCTTGGGCCTTGCGGGCATTCTCAAGCACGGTGGTGTAATTCTTCAGATTGAGCAGGAGTGAAGTCCCGCTAGCGGAGCTCAAATCGCCTAGGACGATATTCAAGTTTGCCTGAGCGGTCTCGGAGCCGATTTTTGTCACCGGGTACTTTGTCTTATCGGATTGAAGGGTTAGATGGGCCGCTGAAACCATTGCGGGCAAGCAGAAGACTAAAACAAAACTCTGTTTAAAAAACTGGTTCATTTGTCCCCCGGGAAGTGAACGCAGCATACTAAAAATGCTGCATCAAGTCAATTTCCATCCGCGATATTCGCCGAAATCTCCCCTTAGTCTGTCGGGTTCTTAGGCAGAATAGGGTGCCAAGTTACGCGCCCCCCCACCTATTGACACTTGTCGCTGCGGTAAACGGGCTGTGCTCCACTGGTATGCGGGTTGCTAAGTGCCTCCCTGGGGGAATGGAGTTGGGTTTGGTTCGTGCGTGGAAAAAAACAGTGGTCGTGCTCTTGGCAGTAGCTCAGTTGCAGAGTGTTTTCCCTTCTGCAGCCCAAGCCGCCGATCCTTCCGCATTGGTTTCGGGCGTGGGGTTGCTAGACTACATCACACGGCAGGTGCGCGACCTAGGCAGTGAAGCTGGAATTGCGACAATCCTAATCACAGGAACGGCGACGTCGTTGACTTATGCATTTAAGGCTTCGCTTTCGACGGCCGAGGCTTGGCGCAAACGTAAAGAGCTGCTTTCCAAGTACCACCAGCTTGAAAAAGATTACCTGCTTAAGAGGGAAGAGCTTCTCAGGTACCCGCAAAAAATCCAGGAACTGGAAGCAGAAAACAGCCAGCTTCGAGAACAGTTGGTAGAGAGTACCCGACTCGGACGCTTTAGGGATGGCGAGGTATTGCGAGGTAAAATTCAGAAGAATGATGGCTGGATTGCTCATATGAAAAGCAAGATCCCTGCAATACTCATTGCGGAAGCGATCAAAAGCGTGGTGGAAGCTGAAGAAAATCTCCACGATCACATACAAAAAATAAAGCACAAAGCAGGTCAGTCCGTTGGATTGTGGAACGCGACCAAGCGCCCGGATTATATAGGAGAGTATTTAGACTCACCTGAAGGCAAGAAATATATCAAAACCAAAGACGGGTCCAAGTGGATGAGCGTCTACAAGGAAAAAATGGCTTTGTTGAATCGGGCTGCGGAGAGTGTCGCGGCCTCTTATAACAAAGTTGCAGCCGAGCACAATAGCTTGGCGAATGCCGATGCGAGGGTGGCAGTGATGTCGGTTCACACCTCGCACCACGGCACAACGGGGGATCAGTTCTTGTTGCCTCCTGAGGTCCCCTCGCATGGGGCTGAGGAAATTCATCGAGACGACGTGCCTGACAGGGTGAGTAAAATATGCCAACAGAGTTTAGGGTACTTGGCAGCTAATGTGAAGAAAGCCCGCAAAGCATCTAGTTTTTCATCTAGCTATCGCAGTCAGATCACGAGTTTTGGTTCCCTGGGGTTGTCGGCAGCAGCATTGAGTGTCTATGGCCACTACTACCAGCGCCGTCACAATCAAACATTTCAAGAGACCCAAGCGCAGGCGCGTCGAAAAGAAATTATTGATGAAAATGCCAAGCTTGATCTGAAGGGACAGTGGGAAAGTGAAAAACTGAGCCAAAATCGAATGGCTCCCTTCACGCAAATTGCGTCCAATCTCCTGCATGCTGAGGAGTCCAATATCGTGGAACTCATTCGCGGTCAGCTGACTCTCATGGATGACGCACAGGGTGGCAAGGCGCAGCTGTTAAACAAGCGCGTTGCCGAAATCTTGGCGAATCCAGCTGCGGAGATCAACCGGGTGGAAAAAAGTGTGGAAGAGGCCGTAGTGGTGGTGGCCAATCGCACTCAAATGTCTACCTTGGACCGTGTTATGTCGCTCGTTTTTACTGAGGACAAAGTCACTCAGGAAACGATTCTCAAGAGGTATCTCACCCTGGTGTACCGCGAATCTACTGCTAACTTGTTCGGGGGTATTACAGATGAACGCGTCCTCGACGAAGTGGAAAAAAATATAGTCCCTTCTCTCGTAGCAAAGACGGTGAAACGTCTTACTGAGGAAGTCGCGACTCGAAAAAATAAAAAGCTCGAAGAAGAGGCGGCAAAGGCCAAAGCTGCACAAGAGGGTGCTCCCGCCGTCTCTCAGGGCGAAAAAGAGTCTTCCGATGCAGGGAAAACAGTAGGTTCTGCGGCCCCGGTAGAAAAAAATTCCGTAGCTTCGGCTGCCCCGGTTCGCTAGGGGTAGATTCGGTACATCATGCGGGGAAAGGCTGCTGCTTCTCGCAAGTGTTCTAACCCACAAAGCCACGAGATGGTACGTTCGAGCCCCAGTCCAAAACCCGCATGAGGTACGCTTCCGTACTTTCTAAGGTCGAGGAACCAGTTAAAGTTTTCTTCTTGGAGCCCATGCTCGTGGATTCTTTGTCGAAGCGCTTCGAGGTTTTCTTCTCGCTGTCCTCCTCCGATGATCTCTCCGTACCCTTCCGGAGCAATGCAATCTACGCCCAGCGCAACTTTGGGGTTGGTCGGATCGGGCTTCATGTAAAATGCCTTGATCGCTGTGGGAAAGCGATGAATGAAAACAGGCCTATCAAACTCCTGACTAATGGCCGTCTCTTCTGGGGCGCCAAAGTCTCCGCCCCATTCAAAAGGAATGCCTTTCTTTTTCAGAATTTCTACTGCTTCGGTATAGGAGATTCGAGGAAAAGGCGCTTTGACCCTTTCGAGTGCGGAGGTGTCACGTTCTAGGGTCGCAAACTCCGTCTTGCAGTGTTCTAAGACAAAGCCAACCGTATATTCTAAAAATCTCTCCGCCAGGCGCATATTGTCTTCGAGGTCGTTAAACGCAACCTCTGGCTCAATCATCCAAAATTCGGTGAGATGGCGTCGGGTCTTGCTTTTTTCAGCTCGAAACGTAGGCCCGAAGCAGTACACTTTACCAAACGCCATCGCTGCTGCTTCGCCATAGAGTTGACCACTCTGAGAGAGGTACGCTTTGTCTCCAAAGTATTCTGTTTCAAAAAGTGTGGTGGTTCCTTCGCACGCCGCGGGAGTAAATATGGGCGTATCCACTAGTACAAAGCCGTCTTTATCAAAAAAATCTCTCACCGCTTTGACAAAGCGATCTCGAATTCTCAAGACCGCGTGTGGACGTTGGCTTCTCAACCAAAGATGTCGATTTGACAGCAAAAAATCTGGCCCGTGTTCTTTGGGGCCGATTGGATAGTCTTGGGCAATTTGCAAGATTTCAATGGATTCACCTTCCAGCTCAACACCTAGCTTGGAGCGTGTATCGGGCTTTACTTTGCCTGTGACATGAACAGAGGTTTCCTGTGTGAGTTTTTCGAAGTCGTCCCACGTTTTTTCGGAAACCTGCGTTTTGACAAAAACGATTTGAACGATTCCGCTGCCGTCGCGCAGCATAAGAAATTTGATTTTGCCGCTGCTCCGCTTTGCGTAAACCCAGCCTCGTAAAGTAACTGAAGACCCTATGTGGGCGCCAAGCTCTTGGATGCGTGCGAATGCCATTGTTCTAAACCGTGGCGACCCGTCGTCCCGAGGGATTGCGTTTGTTTAAGTAGCGCTCCACGTAAATAGTCATGGGCGCTGCGATGTAATAGGTGGAGTAAGTCCCGACAAAAATACCTATCAGCATGGTTTCGGCAAAATCTTGGATGGGCCCTTCGCAAAATACCCCAATGGGAATGATCGCAAGAAAAGTTGCGCCTGAAGTAATTACCGTGCGCGAAAGCGTGAGGTTGATCGCTTTATTGATCGTAGGTCCGAGGGGCAGCTGGTCGCCACCCAATTTCATCATTTCCCTCACACGATCGTAGATCACGATCGTGTCGTTGACGCTATAGCCGGCGATGGTTAGTAGCGCCGCGATAGCAGTGATGTCGAACTCGCGCTGAGTCAAAATATAATAACCGGCAGCCACCATCATATCGTGCACAAGCGCCACGGTCGCTCCCGGGGCAAATTTAAAGTCAAAACGGAACCAGATATAGACCATGATTAGCAAGATTGTATAAACGAGAGAGCGGATGGCCGAGGCCTTAAGCTCACTGCCCACCTTGGGGCCGACGATGTCTGCTTGGGAGATGCTAACTTCACCCGCCCCAGCTTTTTCAATGATGCGTTTGGGCAAGGGGGCTTCTTTGGCATCGGTCACTGTACGGGCAGTAATCAAATACTCCTGGTTCACTTTGTCCATGGCGACCACCGAAGCGTCTGGAACGCCCAGTTCTTCCATAAATTTCCGAGCTTCTTCAATCGACTTTGGAGATTTGAATTTAAGCTGGATCGAAGTTCCTCCAGTAAAGTCGATTCCAAAGTTGAAGCCTCGGGTAAACATCCCTACGATAGTGGCGCTGACCGAAAGCAAAGAGATCACCACAAACAGTTTAAACTTTCCGATGAAGTCGATGTTCAGGTTGTTGGGAACGAGTTCAAAAAATTTCATTTCAGTCCCTTATTAGATACTCAAAGTTTTGCGGTTTTGAGAAACAACCCACCAGTCGAACACAACCCGAGTGACAAAGACCGCAGTGTACATGGAGCAAGTCAATCCCATCAGCGTAGTCACTGCAAATCCTCGAATGGGTCCATAACCAAAGCTGATCAAAACCAGGCCAGCCACCATGGTGGTTAAATTTCCGTCTAGGATTGCAGACCAAGCCCGACTGAAACCCTCCGAAATTGCAGAACTCACAGATTTTCCGTGTTTCAGTTCTTCTCGAATATGCTCAAAAATAAGCACATTGGCATCTACCGCCATGCCAAGAGTTAAGGTCAGTCCAGCCAAGCCTGGCAAAGTGAGTGTCCCTTCAAATGCCGCCATCATGGCCAAAACAAAGAGTCCATTCAGAGCCAGTGCAACGGACGCCACGAAACCTGAGGCCCTATAATAAACCGCCATGAACAGGAAAACTAAAGCCAGTCCAGCGATAAAAGAGTTCATTCCGGCTCGGATGGCGTCCGCTCCTAACGATGGGCCAATAACGCGCTCTTCTAAAAAGAGTAGGCGAGCGGGCAAAGCCCCTGATCGCAGAACAAGAGAGGTATCTTTGGCATCCTCAAGCAGCTCCTGAACGCTGCGTCCACCAGAAGCCATTTCGATCATCGCTCTTCCACCCGGAATGCGATTTTTGATTCGAGGAGCCGAATGGACGTTGTTATCCAAAACGATCGCCATAAAGCGATTGACGTTCTCTCCCGTTGCTTTCTCAAACTTAGTGGCTCCAGTAGGGGTCATCTGAAACTCAACGATGGGGTCATTGGTTTTAGGATCAAAGTTGTATCGAGCGTCTTCGAGATCTTCCCCAGTGACCAGGGCTTCTTCGGCAAGAAGATACGGGATGTACTGGACCTCTTTGGTGTTGATATCGACTTTCTTTTGAAAGAAAAGATCCGAGCCCTTGGGTAGCTTGCTTTCCAAGTGAGTGTTGATTTTGCGCAGATAATCGGAAATTGGCTGAGTAGGATCGGGCTTGGTTCCTGTGCTTTTTTCAAAGTCCATTACCCATTGTTTCAACTGAGACTCTGAAGGGGTGCCGTTGGGAGCTTCGGGGCCGGTGAGAACGATCTGGAAGGAGAGCTTTGCGGTACGCGCGATAATGTCCTTCAAGCGGCCTGTTTCCTGGACTCCTGGGAACTGGACTAGGATTTTTTCTTCACCCTGACGCTGAATGATGGGTTCTGCAATGCCAAACTCGTCAATTCGGTTGCGAAGCGTTTCGAGGGATTGTTCCATCGCTTCATCACGAATGGACTGCTGGCGCGTTTCGCTGGGCCGTAGAAGTGCGGATTTAGGTCCTTGGGAAACAAAATCGACCCAGGTACCGAGGCTTTTCCCAATCTCGGCATCGAGTTTCTTCCACTCCGCTTCACTTTCAAATCGAACTTCAATTTCGTTCTTCGAGTTCGTGTCTAAGGCGATTCCGTTGATTTTGGCGTTGTCGGCGATTTCGCGGATTTGTGTTTTGATTTTGATCGCCCCGTTTCGGCTGACTTCGTCAAAATCGATCCCGAGGACTAAGTGCAATCCACCCTGAAGGTCCAAGCCTAGTTTCAAGGTTTCAGTGGGGAGGATGCTGTAGTACCAAGGATCATCCGCTTTAGGGGCTCGTGGTACTGTCTTCCCGTATCCAAATTTGAGAATAGTTGGAACGAGCAGGTAAAAGCCAAAAAGAATCGAGGCGACGACGACACTGATTCTCCAGTTGAGCCCCTTCATATTTAAATCCCCTTCTGTCTATCAAGCCTTCGGCTTGGACTCTTCTTTCAAATTATTGGCACTTTCAGAGACGTGGTTGCGCAAAACTTTCATGTTAACGCCTTCGTCTATTTCTAGGGTGACGAACTTTTCACTGAGAACTTTGATCGTTCCAATGATGCCAGAGTTGGTGACGATCATATCGCCCCGTTTGAGCTCTGTGATAAATTGCGCGTGAAGCTTTTGCTTTTTTTGCTGGGGACGAATGATGAGAAAATAAAAAATTCCCAACATCAAAATAAGCGGAACAAATGGGGTCACGCCTTGAGGTGCGGGTGAAGCAGCCTCGGCCATTGCGTGGTTTATCAGAGAAAATTCCGCGGGAATCCAGTTCAACATTCTATTCCTACTCCTCTTGAGACTTCCCTCGATCCGGGTACGCTGCCCGTAGGCGGGGCGCCCACTCTCCGTACAAAACCGGAAAGCTACCGTTCTCAAGGGACTGCCGGATGGCCGACATAAAGCGGTGATAATAGTGGAGGTTATGGAGTGTGGCAAGGCGACACCCCAGTATTTCTTTGGTCAAGAAGAGGTGCCTCAGGTAGCCGCGAGAGTACCGTGAGCAGCAGGGGCAGTCGCACTGGGGGTCGATTGGAGCATCATCCAGCTGGTGTTTTTGGTTCCGGATATTAATCAAGCCATCGTGAGTAAAAAAACCTCCGTTGCGCCCATTCCGCGTGGGTAAAACACAATCAAACATATCGATCCCACACCGGATGCTCTCCAAAAGATCTCGCGGTGTTCCTACGCCCATTAAATAATGAGGGAGGTGTGTGGGGAGCTTTGGCGCGAGGCCTTCCAAAACGGCAATCATCTCCGAATGCGGCTCTCCCACACTCAGGCCCCCAATTGCGAGGCCATCAATATCTAAAGCTAGAGTGCCTTCCAAACTCTGTGCTCTCAGATCCGGGGAAGTCCCGCCTTGGACTATTCCAAAAATCTTCTGTCCCGAAAGGCGGGGAACATCCAAAAACCGCTTTCCCCATTCTAGGCTGCGTTTCACCGCTTGTTCCAAGACGTGGTTGGGACTAGGCAAAGCAACGCATTCATCAAAAAGCATTGCGATGTCCGAACCGATGGCCTGTTGAATTTGCGCCGATAACTCGGGGGTGAGGTGGATAGCATCTCCATTGAGGTGCGAGCGAAACAGAACCCCTTCGTCCGTCACTTTACGCCGGGCATCCAGACTAAAAACCTGAAATCCCCCACTATCGGTCAGAAGCGGTTTGTCCCATTTCATAAACCGGTGCAGTCCACCAAAATGGCGCAGCACTTCGAGCCCGGGGCGCAAGTAAAGGTGGTAGGTGTTTCCTAAAATAATCTGCGCGCCCATGGCTTCGAGCTCCCATGGAGCGACGGTTTTGACTGCACCCAAAGTTCCTACCGGCATGAAAGTCGGGGTTTCCACGACGCCATGGGTGAGAGTCAATCGGCCCCGTCGGGCAAAGCCATCAGATTTTAGGACTTCAAAGGACATTGCTATGACAGCTCTAAAGGAGAGTGGTACGAAGAGCAATGTGGGAGTCGATCAAAATCTGAAAATCACTTTTTTCCCTGCTGTAAACGCAGCTGTCGTGGATTCTCAGGGTAGGGTACTCCTCACCCAGCGTTCTGCGAAAGTTCGAGCTCCAGGTTACTGGTGTCTCCCGGGTGGGCACTTTGACCCGGGGGAGACTTGGTTGAGCGCCTGCGTGCGGGAAGTGCATGAAGAAGTGGGGATTGAAGTGCGGGGCGGGAGATTGGTCGGAATTTATTCTGATCCGGCGCTGAATGTCGTTGCTCACCCCTTATCCCCCAGTGGCATGGGGCAGTTTGTCACCGCGGTTTTTCTTTTTGAAGAGTATCGGGGGGAAATTCGCCCAAATGAGGAAGTCTCCGAGTGGGGCTGGTTTGAGCCCGAGCAGGCCCCAAAACCTTTGTTAAACTCCCACGAAATCCGATTGGCAGACTTGCGTGCATTCAGCGGCGAGGCGTTTTTCAGATGAGCAAAAAAGGGAAAGTTTTGCTCGTGGTGTTTATGGTCGGGGTGGTGCTCCCCACACTTTTCCAAAAAACCGGGCGAACGGACTTGGGGATTCTCTATCTCGCCGGAGAGCGGCTTTTTCAGGGTGAGTCCGTTTATCGTTTGAGTGACGCAAACGAGCATACCAAACCGCCACTGGTAACTTTGTTAATTCTTCCTCTGACCTATTTCCCCCAGTTTTGGGTGGAGCGCTTGTGGGACGTTTTGCAGTTTATCGCCTATTTCACACTTTGCCGCCTGTTCCTCGAACAGGTGCAAGTGCCAAAGACTCGGAGAGCAAACCTCGTTTTGTTGGCTACTTTTTTGTTCCTGACGCCCCTCAATGCAGAGTTGCGATTGGGGCAGTACAACGTTCTATTTTTGACCTTGGTTTTGTGGGCTGTTTGGGGTGGTAGGTCGTTTTCTGCTGGCGGTGTTTTGGCGTTGAGCATTTTATTTAAGCCTACCTTCCTATTTTTCGCGCCTTGGGTAGCGCGCCATTGCGTTTCATGGAAGCGTGCCTTTATTGGCGCTGTAGCGGCTGTATTAATTTTAGCGGGTGCGTATGGGTTGCTCTTCGGGGGCCCAAGGCTCATTCAGGACACGCTAGACTGGGCCGCTTTTTTGCCCGAGTCATCGGCAAAACACCTCCTGCGTTTTGACAACCACGGATTCCCTTCAGTTTTTGGTGGGAATTCTATTCTGACCCCAAACGTTTTTTTGGCGGCAGGGCTTCTGCTGGCCACTTTGGCAGCAGCGTGGCTACCATCGCTACTCGGTTTGGCCTGTGCCAGCGCGTGTTTTGTTTTGTTCACACCGATGGCCTGGTTTCAGAACTACGCCCTTTTGACTCCGTGGATCTACTGGGTAGCACAGAGGTGGGATCAGACTGAAGGTGTAGCAGCGAGGCTTTACCTCGTTGCAGCTTCGGTATTGTGGTTCGGCATAGGTTTTTTGAACCCAACCACTTGTCACTGGTTAGAGTGCCAAAACTGGGGGATACACCGATTTCCGTTATGGTGTTTGTTAGGTGCGCTGGTGTTTTTCTTTTTTGCGTCTCTGGTATCCAAAAAGCACCAACACTCCCGCAAAACTGCCTAGCGCGAGAGCAATGATTTGGGCATTTCGAAGTCGGGTCAGCGCCCACTCAATAGGGATTTCGCAGCTGAGTGCATTGCTCACCGGTGGTTTGAAATACCAGACCAGGTAGCCTGGGCCCAACCACGTGACCAAGATAACGCCTATCGCGCCACCCACGAGCATGGATCGGATTAAGTACTTTACTCCCATGAACGATACCTCTCCAAAAAAAAGGGAAGGGTTCCCTATAAGCCGGATTCTGTCAGAGTCACCAGGACTCTGGCGATCATTCCTCTAGCGCCCTCGTTACCGAGAGAGTCGAGCAGTCTACCCGGGGAACGTTGGGCGAGCTACCCAAACAAAGCTAAGCTTTGTGTCCCCTGTTTGACCTTGCACCCCGTAGAGCTTACCGGTTTTCACTACAGCGGCTCTCGGAGATCGGTAAAGATCTCTGAAACCTCTTTCCTTTGCCAAGGGAAGGAGTCAAAGCCCTGTACATCCTTTCTGTTGTGCTGGTCCGCAGCTTGTTGCTGGACGGGCGTTACCCGCTACGGTGCTCTTTGGTGTCCGGACTTTCCTCCCGCTTAGTAATACTACCTAAGCCAGCGATCACCCAGAAACCCTTCCACCCGGCTATATAACTCAGGTCGAGCGTGGATGCGTAGCTTTTTAAGGTGGACGATGGTGCGGGAACAAGCCATCCTACCCACGCGTATGGGTACGGTTTTTCAATTTCCCTACCGAACAGTGGCCGAAATCTCGCTTAGGGCTTTGTTGCGTAATTTGCACACCTTACGAAGCATTTCTCAAAAAGAAATCATCCCTGTCATCAAGGCCAATGCCTATGGACACGGCATTGTGCCCATCGCAAAAGCGCTTATAAAAAGAGGCTCTTGCGGCATGGTGGCCGTGGCCACGCTTGAGGAGGGAATTGAAGTACGCGAAATCGCGCCTAGAGGAGTGGGTATCCTCGTTCTGTCGGGTTTTTTCCCACACCAGATTGATGCGTACATTAAGTATCGCCTTACGCCGATGATCCACTCGCTCACCCACTTGAAGTCACTGCAGGGAAGACGCGAACTTCCCGATATTCATCTTAAAATCGACTCCGGAATGCACCGCCTGGGTATTTTGCCTAAACAAGCCGAAGAAGCCGCGCGAACACTCACCAAACTTCCGGTTAAACTCTCTGGACTTGCTTCTCATTTTGCTGAAAGCGAGGATCTTGAAAGTACCTTTATAGACCAGCAAACTGCGGTATTTGAACGCGTCTACGAACAACTCCTCGAAAAGCGCGTTCTTCATACCGATGCGCGTATTCACTTATCCAACTCGGGGGGGATACTTCGCTCCAAAGCGAGCATCGCAAATGCGGTTCGTCCCGGTATAACTCTTTTCGGCATTTCGCCGAATGAACGGTTGCCCCATTCTGCAGATCTGCTGCCGGTGTTGGAGTGGAAGACCCGAGTTGTCGCTATCAAAGAACTGCTGCGTGGAGAAACTGTTGGGTATGGGCGCGCCTATGTGGCGAGCAAGAAAGAAAAAATTGCGCTACTACCCGTCGGCTATGCGGACGGATATCCGCGGGCATTGGGGAATCAATCCTATGTGCTCATTGGCGGCAAACGTTGTGCCGTTCGGGGTAGGGTTTCGATGGACTTGATGGCGGTGGATGTTACTTCGCTAGCGTCAATAAAAGAGGGGCAATTGGTCACTCTTTTGGGCGGTCAAGGACGGATAAGTTTGTCAGCGGCGCAACTAGCGCGTCTGGCGGGTACTATTTCGTATGAACTTCTGTGTGGCATTTCGGACCGTGTGCCACGAGTGTATCTAGACTAACGTCGTTTCAATGGGATGGCGGGTTGAACATACAGCGCTTTTTCATCCACATTTAATAGAATAAACGTAAGGTCATCTTTCAACGGTGCCCGAGTTTTGAGGGCATCCACTTCTGCTAGCAGCCGGTTTCTCACTTCCAGAGGATCTGATAATGTTTTGGCTGAGTCTAGGAAAGCGTCGATTTTGCCTGTGCCACCGCCCCACGCTTGCTCTAACCCATCACTGAATAGGACGAAGGTTTGGCCGGGTTGCATTTGAATTTGCACCGATTTCCATTCGGTATCGGATTGGGTCAGGGGCCCATTGCTCGTCGCTTGGACTTCGGTGACCGTGTGCTTAGAAAAAATTCTTGGGTGAAGCGCTCCGGCAAGAGTGAGATCCAGGTTCAAGCTGGAGCGATCAAAAACACCGTAGGCGAGTTTGAGTGTTCCTGTGCTCTTGGGGAGTTCAGCAAGAATCGCGTTATTAAGATGGCGGACGAATGAGGCAGAGTCTGAAAACTGCCCTTTGAGATCGTCCAGACGTAGTCGTAACAGCACGGACAACAGCGCTGCCGCCGTTCGATGAGAAGTCCCATCCGCTAATAGAAATCCAAAGCGCTTCTTGTCTCCAAATTCAAAAATATCAAAATAATCGCCACCAGTTCCTGAGGCGGGGAGGTATTTGCTAAACACCTGTACCCCTGGAACATCGGGCGAGAATCGGGGGTACATTTTTCGGTGTACCTGACTTGCCATTTCGACACTTTGTTCGAGGCGTTCAATCAAAGATGTGGATGCTTTTAGGAGCGCGTCCTGTTCCTCCCGGATTTTTTCCACCTCGGCTTGGAGAGCGGCCTCTCGTGAACGGACAACACGACTTTGGAGTGCTCGCTGCAAGGCTATCCAAAATCCATTTTCCCAGCTCGATTCTAACCAGACGTCGTCCTTTTCCAGGTTTCCAAGAATGTCTGCGTAATGATTTGGCGTCGAAAGCCAAGCGTCGGGTATGACCAGGGCTATCCAAGCCTGCGGGTGAGAAAGGCGAACGTTCTTTAGGTGGGAGAGTTCTTGAGGCGATTGGAGTTTCCACACGATCAAGTCGGTTTGGCCCACTCCAATCGCTGCTAGAGTGCGCAGCTCGTGGACAAGGCTATGCTGCTGTAGTGTTGTTTCCAATGTCGAGCCAGGACGGCAACCGACGAAAAAAAGCCTCATAGCGGGAGTTTCTTTCGGAGTGACCGGTTTTGGAAAAACAACAGCAGGACTTGGGCAGTGGCCAAAGCAGCGCCCACAAAAATCCCGATTAATACGCTAGTCATCACCACAAATCCAAGACGAGTAGGTGTGGTTTGCTTTCCCCAAATAGAAACGGTTACCAAGGTTTGGTTTGCTTCGACAAACATGACTCCAAAATAGACCAAGACCAACAAGATGACGAGCAGCGGTATAATCCTAAGTCCTTTCATGGCTCAGCACTCCTTTAGCAAGAGGTAAAGATCCTCAAAACTTTTCGAAAGGTGTTGGGGGAGACTTTTTGTTTCTCCAATAACGGGCATGAAATTCGTGTCTCCTGCCCAGCGGGGCACGATGTGTAAATGGAGGTGGTGCTTTACTCCAGCTCCCGCAGCCTCACCTTGGTTTATTCCAAAATTATAACCCTGGGGTTGGTAGCATTTGTCGAGCGCACGCAGAGCCTTTTTAGAGAGCGCGTGCATTTCGGTCAGCGTAGAATCGGGAACCTCGAGGTAAGTCGCCACGTGTTGGTTTGGCACTATCAACAGGTGTCCGTTGTTGTAAGGGAACTTGTTCAAGATGATGTAGCTTTCTTTTCCGCGGTAAGCGATGAGGTTTTCCTTGTCGCGCGTGTCAGCCGGGAGAGTACAAAAGATGCAATCCTTGGGTTGGGACCCTTTGATGAATTCCATTCTCCAAGGGGCCCACAGGTGATTTAGACTCATGGAAGTTTCCTCGTTTTCATTCAACTGCCCTGCCTATCGTACGTAAAGTGGATTATAGAACAGGTAGGGGATCTCCTTGTCCAGAAGCACGTGGAACAAGGTGGAACGGCGCACCCAAACTTCAAGGCGGTAGGCCCCGTCCTGAGTTACGGGGATGTGTTCTTCATCCCTGGCTCGGGGAATTTCAAGTTCCACTTCTCCGTCTCTAATCAGAACGATCTTGCGGGTTCCACTCAAAGTAGGGGGTAGTTTAATGACAAATTCGCACCCCGCTTCTCGTAGAGCAAATTTATCCCCGCTGCGGTAGGAGGATTTGCCACACTCCAAATACCAATCATTTCCCGAAAAAGGGTGAATTGCTTGCAGAAGCAAAGCGCTGCGGCCATCTCGAATCGCACTATATATTTGCCGCCGTCGAGTTCCAAAATCTTCGCTGAGCGCAGCTTCAGGAAAAACAACGTTGGTCGCGGATTTTAGGGTTTGTTCCCACGGGGGAATGGGAATGCCAGCGTGTTCTAAAAGCGGCCAGTCTGAAAGGTCGTCCGTAGCGGTCAGCCCAAAATGTCCCGGAGCTACGGTGTTAACTGCATCGAAGCCTTTGAAATCTCGGGAGACGGGATCGTATGCGCGGAGCGTAGCAAGGTAAGGGTTAAAAGGAGACAAGAGTGCCGTCAATGCGAACGACAGCGGCGAATCAAATGCAAACCTTTCAACGAGGGCACGCAAGTTGATGAGTTCAATCCCGTCCGGGAAGCGGTCCAGGCGCTCCCAGGGAATGAAAAAGCTGGAAGGATGGGAAACGACAAAAAAGGCGCCGCGATGCGAGTTTTTTCCCAAGAAATGTTGCCATGCCTGTTCCCTAAGCTTTTTCTCGTTCAGCTCGGCCGCGTCTGTGTGGGAATAGAAATAGATTCCGTGGCCAGCGGGAGTGGAGGTTTCAATCTCTGTATAGATATCTACACCGTTGCGGACACCCGCTGTTCCAGAAGGGAATACCTTATCGAGATTCGTTAACACCACAAAATCCAGCCCAGCTTTATTGGCAGCCTGGCTTAGGTGATCGAGTTTCCGCTGAATGTTTCCGGGCCGTAAAGGCAAGTGCACCACTCCGGTAGCAAAATGGGGCTGTGTGTTTTTCACGGAGGGAACCCTGACCGGAAGGAGTGAGAAGATTTCCAACGCCAAAAGGTAGGGCAGGGTATTCCAGAAAAATCGGCTCATGAGTTGCTGTACCGCGTAAGCCAAACTTGGCTCACAGGGTTACCTCGCGATAGGACATTAAATCCTTTCAGGACTTCCCGCTTACTGAAACAGGTAAGTTCTGGGGAAAAACTATCACGTAGTTCCAAAGTGAGAATTTCTTTTTGTTCACTTTGAGTTTGGGGACAGGGCGATGAAGCTCTAATCGAGAACTCGCTTACCCGTTCTGCTCCTAGCTGCTCGGTGGGAACTCTTAAAAAACGAAAGTAAGAAACCCATTGGTAGTTGGGCGCATAGAAGCTGGAGCTGTAACCGGTTTCGCGTATTAAATTGACCACCTCTTGGGCTGTTGCCCACTGCCCTTCCAGGACTGCAACTCGATCAAAGCGGGGCTGGAGCGCGGCCACTGGTCTGAAGAGGTGGTACAACATGAGGGAGCTCATTATCCAAGCGGACGCAAAGCTTAGGATCACGACTGTGCGCACTAGACCTCGAAACGAACTCCAGGAGAGCAGTCGATCAGCGACCAGCCAAAAAGTGAGGTAACTTACCAAAGGCCAGTTGGCCTCCAATTTTACGGTAAAGGCTTTGTAGAGAAAAAACACAAAAGGCAAAACGAAAAACCAGAAATACGCATGTGACTTCGCATCGGCACCGAGATCTCGAAACCTTGCCGAGATCCACGGAAAAAGCACAAAGGGCAGCGCTCCAATCAGCAGAATTTGGGATCCGACGTAATAAAACCATTGGGAGAATGAAAAACCCGAAGAAGCGTTCGCATGATTCCACTGAAACAGCACGGGGGCAAAATCCAAACGCCAGTTATAGAGCAGAACGGGCAACAGCAGGATACCCGCTACTCCAAGGTGGACAAGATACCCTGTGCCCCACGCTCTTAAGCGCGTGCGTGTCGCTAGAACCAAAAGCCCGCAAGGGATGGCGAGAAACATGGTGTATTTGCTCAGGCATCCCAGACCTAGAATCACGCCACCCAGGATCCACTGGCTCCAGCCCACCGGAGAGTTTTGATACACCCGGGTGATGGGATCTTGGTTCCAGGTATCCAGACTTGCGTTTGAGTGGGCAAACCAAATCGAATAGAGGAGCCAAAAGAAAACTAGAGGAATGTCCGGGGTCATCAAGACCGAACCTAGCAATGCAATGGGAGTGAAGAGCAGTCCCCAGATCAGCCCTTCTCTTGGCGCCAAAAACAAGAGTGCAATAAAGACGAGTAGACTCGATAAAATCGCAGGCAGCCGAATGCTTAATACGCTATCCCCAAACACTGCCGTACTTGCTCGAATCCAGTAGGCAACCATAGGGGGGTGGTCAAAGTAACTCCACTGGAGCGATTTTGCCCACGACCAATAATAGAGTTCATCCGCACTGGGGGGTAAGAACCAGGCCAGCCAAAAGTGAAAGATCGTCAAAAAAAACAGAGCGAGCACAGCTCCGGAGGTTCCCAAGCTGGGCAAGGAAAGATAAAGTGGATCCTTCCCTACAGAGATGAGTTGAATTGAACGCTTAGACAATGCGGGATCTCCCTCGTAAGAAATACCCGCTTTCTCGTCTATTGGAAAGGAAACAGATGCGTTTAGGTCTGCTGCTCTTCGACGTAGCTTTTGTAATCGTCTGGGGACATCAAGTCATCTAGCTCAGAGGGTTCCTTTACTTCTACCTTGATGATCCAGCCGTCTTGGTACGGATCCTCATTGAGCAGCTCCGGTGCGGAAAGGAGCGGCTGATTGACTTCGACGACGCGACCACTCACAGGAGCGTACAGGTCACTCACAGCCTTGACTGATTCTACAACCCCGAAGGGGTCATTTTTTCGGATTTCTTCCCCTTCTTTGGGAGCCTGAACGTAGGTGATATCTCCCAACGACTCCTGAGCAAAGTCCGTGATGCCTATAGTTGCAATGTGATCGGCATCGAGTTGCACCCACTCATGCTCTTTGGTGAACTTTAGATCGGATGGAATCGCCATGGAGGCACCTCTGTTAAAAAATAAATAAAACCGGTCCTTGGAGGTTTAAGTCAAACTTTTTACGCTGGTTTTTTCTTCTTGGTTCGCGAGGGGACAAAAGGGACTGGGTGAACATGCATCGGAACAAACTCGTCGCGCACTTCCAACAAAAAATCGGTGCCGGCAGCTACGTGAGATTCTACAAAGCCTAAAGCGATCGGATGGTGCAGGTGTGGGCTAAAAGTGCCGCTGGTAACTTCTCCAACGAGCTTTTTATCCGGCGTGTAAATCTTTGCCCCTTGGCGCGCCATGCGTCTGTCCTCTACGGCAAATCCCTTTAGTTGGCGCTTTGGCCCGGCCGATGCCACCTTTTCTAAGGCAGCTTTCCCGATAAAATCCGAAGCCTTTTTGAGTTTTACAACCCATTGTAACCCCGCCTCATACGGGTTGATGGAGGCGTTGATTTCGTGTCCATGCAGAGGGTATCCCATTTCTAGGCGCAGGGTATCGCGCGCGCCGAGTCCCACTGGCGTCAGGCCCTTGCTCGCGCCCAACTCAAGCAGAAGGTTCCAAACATTCGAGGCGTGTGCGTTGTCGAGATAGACCTCAAAGCCATCTTCGCCCGTATAGCCTGTCCTCGAAAGGTAGCAGGCTGCTCCAAAAATACTTGCTTCGCTCGCCCAGTAGTACTCCAGGTTTTTTGCTAGGTTGGCGTTGGTGCAAGCGGCGACCAGTGCTTCCGCCTGAGGTCCTTGAATGGCCAGGAGTGAGAGGTAATCGCTCTTATCTTCTAGGGTTACTGATTTGGGTAAATGTTCTTCAAACCAGGCGAAGTCTTCGCGGCGATTCGAGGCATTGACACAGATAAAAATCTCTTCTTCTGATCGTCGGTACGAAATAATATCGTCAATGACTCCGCCCGAAGGGTTGCACAGCATGCTATACTGGGCTTGTCCTATTTGGATTTTGGAAAGATCATTCGTTATGAGTTTGTTCACCTCTTCCAAGGCACTTTTTCCTCGTACGGAAATCTGCCCCATATGGCTAACATCGAACAGTCCCGCATGCGTTCGGGTGTTCTTCGCCTCGTCCAAAACCCCTGTGTATTGGACAGGCATTTCGTAACCGGCAAACGGTACCATGCGTGCGCGAGCTTTTAGGTGATTTGAGTGGAGTGGGGTGCGAATCAAAGAGGCCATGGTCTAGGATTTACTTTTGTTGGACAGGGAACGCAACCAGACTTGTAGTGGGTACGCGGGTAGTGGATACCCGCGTACCAACAATAATTAAGCAGCAGTTTCGGCGGCTTCTTTCTTCGGTTCCGCCACCGGAGCATGGGTTACTTCCATGCCCTTAATGTAGTAGTTCGTGTAGTGCTCTTCACAGTAGCCATGGCGGTTCATGCCCATCGCTTTAGTGCATCCGTAGTCGTGGCACCGAGTGTAGCGGGCTTTGGCAAATTTGCCGTGCCGCCATTGGCGATAATGAGCGGTGCAGTAGCCTTTGGCTCGGTAACCGCGGTTGCAGTTTTTTACTTTGCAAGATTTTCCATGACGGTGTTTGCGAGGAGCTTTGCTCTTTGCTTGAACCGTTTTCTTCTCGCTGGTTGCGGAGGCGCTGCGCGCCGCTTTCTTTTCGCGAGGGGCTTTCTTCGCTGCCGCCGCTTTCTTGGTAGTTCCCGACTTCTTTTCCATCGATGTCCTCCTGTCCCCTTTATCGGAGCAGGTGACGCACAGCATTAGAAAGAAAAGTGGGTACGCGTAAGATCTTGAAAATAATTAGATATGTAGGCCCTCAAAAAGCCACTCGGACGGGGGGCGTTTGAAACGCTCTCTGCTCAATACCGAAGCGTCCAGATGTACGGCTTTTCCTTCCAGAATGAGATCCGCCATCGCCACCCCCGCGCCATAGCTTTGCATCACTCCGCGGCCCGTGAAACTGTGGGCTTCGTAAACTCTGCGGTACCCTGGGAGCACCCCTAAAATGCCAGTGGTGTCAGGGGTGTAACTATAGAGACCTCCCCAACCGCTGATTTCCTTAAGGCGTTCAAATCTGGAAGAACGTTCAAAGAGAGCAGGCCAGATATGAGACTCAAAAAAATCCGATGAGTAGTCAAAGCGGTATCCAGGTTTTTCGTCTTTAATCACAAATCCAGCCAAGGCGTTGCCCCCTTCTGCGTGAAAATAGACACGGCTGGAATCCACGACCATTCCATAGGGTGAAAGGTCCAGGTCTTCTGCTTTGAAAAAACAAATTTGACGTCGAATAGGTTCTACCAAGGGCTCTTCTATCAGCGGTGTGAGCAAGTGTTTCATCCAAGCGCCCGCGCAAAGGACCACAAAGTCTGCGCGCCAAGATTTTGGCTCGCCTGTTGCGCGATTAGGATGTTGTAGGGCCGCTGTGGCAGCAGCAGCGGCCAGGGTATTTCCCGACAATTCTATTCCCTGTGGGGTTTCCTGCACAGTTTCCACCCAGGCGTGGTCCTCAAAAATCGCCCCTTTTTCTCGCGCCTGTTCACGAAAGTATTGTTTGATGCCGTTAGAATTTATGAGGCCGTCCCGAGGACCAAAAAGCGCAAACGCAAGGTCATCCGTTTTATCGATAAAAGGGTATCGATTGCGAATTTCGGCCACTGAGAGCTGTTCGTACTCCAAGCCGTTCTTCAGGGCACGTTGCAGCGTTTTTTCACCTTCTGCCTGATTGGCTTTGTCAAACAGCCACAGGTACCCTTTTTTTTGAAATCCAATTTGGTCTCCCAGTTCAGAAAAAAGAGAAATGGAGCAACGGGCCAGGTCCATGTTGACACGGTTCATCCACAGGTGCCGCACCCCGCCTGCATTGCGCTCCGTACTGCTGTATTCACCATTCAGATCTACATCGAGTACCCGAAGGTCAGTTATACCTCGACGCGTTAACTCATAAGCGACCGCGCTGCCGATAATCCCAGCCCCTACGACGATGCCTGACTGCTTCATGGTTCGCACTCTAGCTAAAAAGCCGCTATAATTGAATCTCGAACATGAAAAAGAAACTCACTCTTCTCGCCCTTGTGCTGGTGATGTCCGCTTGTACCCAAAAGCACGCCCAGGCGCCTCAAACCCCGGATCAGCTGGTAAAGGATTTTGTGTACCTTAGCTCGGATGTAAAAGATGTCGCCACAAAAACTCATCTCGCACAGATGTGCCAAGGCCGAATCCGTAAGGCGATCGACTCTATTTCCGAAGATGCGTTTGCAATTTCGTATGTAAACCAACCTATCAAAATCAAGTCGTTTGAAATTGTTCAATCTGCGATAGATGGCAATTTAGCCAGGGTCCATTATCGGCTTCAGATCGAAAACCCCCATGGTCAGGACGTTACTGAAGAAACAAATGAGCGTGAAGTGGAGATGCTCAAAATAGAGGATCAATGGTACCTAGAAGCCATTCGTCCCAAGGGCAGTGACCAGATCGCATTCACTCGTGGCATGATTTTCTAGCCAGTTCAAAGATCTCCTTCCACATTTGTGGTGTCAGTCTATGGGTTTGCGTGTTCTGCCTGCTTGGGTGGTAGGAGCACAGAATTCTTTCCCCCCCTATTTCATAAGTCGCCCCGTGACCAAACTTTGGTTTGGGGCCCTTTGCCTGCATTGAATTTTTGAGCACTCTCCATAGAGAATCGAGGGCAATAGCGCCTAGCGCCAAGGTGAGTTTTCTCCTGCGAAGGAGCGCGAATTCCTGAGTGAGATAGGGCTCACATGCGGAGAGTTCTTCCCGCGTCGGTTTGTTGTCTGGTGGGGCACATCGGCAGGCGGCGGAGATAAAAGCCCCAGTAAGAGTGAGGCCATCGCTGCTAGAGACAGCGCGTTCTTGATTGGCAAAGCCAGTTTGATAGAGAGCTTTGTATAGCCAGTTCCCACTACTGTCTCCCGTGAACATGCGCCCGGTGCGGTTCGCTCCATGAGCCGCAGGGGCCAGTCCGACAATCCACAAGACGGCATCCGGATCGCCAAAACCTGGCACGGGCTTTCCCCAATACTCCCAATCCCGAAACTCCCGCTTTCTGATATGGGCGATATCTTGGCAGTGCCGGAGGAGCCGGGGGCACTTTTGGCAGTTTAGGATGCTCTGCTTTAATTCCTGAAAGGTTTCCATGGTGTGGCGCTTGCTCTCCCCCCCGTTGCCTGCTAGATTCCCCGGATACTTTTGACAGCGGGAGGGTATCTTTTTATGACCGTAGACGAAAAAGTGAAGAATATCATTGTGGAACAGCTCGGGGTGGATAACGAAACCGTTACCCCAGAAGCTTCCTTTATCGATGATTTGGGCGCCGATTCTTTAGACATCGTTGAACTCGTAATGACCATGGAAGAAGAGTTTGACCTCGAAATTCCTGACGAAGACGCCGAAAAAATCAAGACGGTCAACGACGTCGTCACGTACATCAAATCCAAAGTCAACTAAGCTCTGAGGCGTATGAAACGCGTCGCAGTCACAGGCTTGGGAGCTTTTACTTCTATCGGAAAGACGGCACCCGAAAACTGGGAATCGCTCATGAAAGGGCGGTCCGGGATTGGGCCCATCACTCTTTTTGATGCAAGCCAGTATAGCTCTAGGATTGCAGGAGAGATTTCGGATTACAATCCGGAGTCCTACTTCGCTGCAAAAGACCTCAAACGCATGGATCGTTTCATTCAGTTTGCGCTTATTGCAGCGGGTGAAGCACTTCAGGCGTCTGGTCTCGACCTCTCCAAAGAGCAGGGCGAACGCATGGGGACCAGTATTGGAGTTGGTTTAGGCGGTTTGCTCGAAATCCAGGCGGAATATAAAACGGTTTTGGAAAAAGGCCCTCGTCGTATTTCACCCTTCTTCATCCCGATGGTGATTAGCAATCTCGCCGCGGGCCATGTTTCCATGAAGTACGGTTTGAAGGGACCCAATACCTGCATTACGACGGCCTGTTCGTCCAGCGCGCACGCTTTGGGAGAGTCGATGCGACTCATTCAACGGGGTGACGCGGACATCATGTTTTCTGGTGGCGCCGAGGGCGTCATCTGCGAATTAGGCGTAGGTGGCTTTTGTGCCATGCGGGCTTTGTCTCAGCGCAATGATGAACCAACCAAAGCTTCCCGTCCGTTTGATAGGGACAGAGATGGCTTTGTGATGGGAGAGGGGGCAGCCGTTTTAATTTTGGAGGAGTGGGAGCACGCAAAAAAGCGCGGAGCGAATATTTTGGCTGAACTGGCGGGCTATGGCTTGAATGCAGATGCCTACCACTTAACTTCCCCATCCCCAGAAGGCGAGGGCGCTGCGCGGTGCATGAACCTGGCTCTGAAAGACGCTAAACTCAACGCAGAGAATGTTCAGTATGTGAATGCGCATGGCACTTCCACACCTGTGGGCGATGGGCTTGAGACCCAGGCCATCAAAACGGTTTTTAAAGACCACGCAAAGAAAATCGCGGTAAGCTCCACTAAATCGATGACGGGCCATCTTTTGGGAGCGGCTGGGGCGCTGGAAGCTGCTTATTGTGTGCAGACCCTGGTACACCAAGTGTTGCCACCGACCATCAACTTAGAAAATCCCAGTCCAGAGTGTGATTTGAACTACGTTCCAAATGAGCCCCAGGCGTCCAAGGTCGATGCGGCGCTTTCCAACTCTTTTGGATTTGGTGGGACGAACGCCAGTCTAGTTTTTCGTCGTCCTACATAAGAAAGGCTTTTGAATGCATGCCTCAGGCCGACTTTTCATCGGGAGCGATCACGCCGGGTTTGAACTCAAGTCCGCGATAGTCGATTTGTTAAACCAAGAGTTTTCGGGATGGGAGGTCGAAGATTGCGGCCCGTCCAGCGCCTCACCAGTCGACTATCCGGATTTTGCAAAACGCGTTGCAGAGAAGGTGGCCGGCACCGCGGCATTAGGAGTGTTAATCTGTGGGTCGGGTATTGGAATGGCAATCGCGGCCAATAAAATTCCCGGTGTTCGGGCGGCCCAGGTTTGGGATGTGACCAGCAGCCGACTGTCGAGACGACACAACGGCGCAAATATTGTGTGTTTTGGGGCGAGACTCACCGGAAAAGAGGTCGCTCTAGATATTGTGAGAACCTTTCTTAAAACCGAATTTGAAGGTGGGCGACACGCCGTTCGTTTAGAGCTCATCGGGAAAATGGAAAAAAAATGACAAACGCTTCACTGTCCCAAACCGATCCGGATATTTTTAGAGCCATTCAATCAGAAGCGCGCCGACAGGAAGAGTGTCTGGAGCTAATTCCGAGCGAGAATGTGGCTTCCAAAGCTGTGATGGAAGCGCAGGGGAGTGTTCTTACCAATAAGTATGCAGAAGGGTACCCAGGAAAACGTTATTACGGGGGCTGCCACTTTGTCGACGACGTGGAAGCGCTCGCCATTTCACGCGCCAAAAATCTCTTTGGTGCCGAGCACGCAAACGTTCAACCCCATTCCGGTTCGCAGGCCAATATGGCAGTTTACCTTTCCTCCCTCAAGACCGGTGATGCGATATTGGGGATGGATCTTTCCCATGGTGGCCACCTGACACACGGTTCGCCATTTAATTTCTCTGGCATCCTTTTTCAGAGCCACTTTTATGGCGTTCGCGAGGACAATCAACGTATTGATTATGATCGGGTGCGCGATCTGGCTCTGAAAGTTCGTCCCAAAATGCTAGTTGCAGGAGCCAGCTCTTACCCTCGGGTGATCGACTTTGAAGCCTTTGCTTCAATTGCCAAAGAAGCGGGAGCATTGCTCTTTGTTGACATGGCACACATCGCTGGTTTGGTGGCGGCGGGAATTCACCCTTCACCAGTCCCGCATGCAGACTTTGTTACGTGTACTACTCACAAGACCTTGCGTGGGCCTCGCGGTGGATTGATTCTTTGCCGTGAGCCATTCCAAAAAACTATTAACAGCAAAATATTTCCAGGCATCCAGGGTGGTCCCCTGATGCATGTGATCGCGGCAAAGGCGGTCGCTCTCAAAGAAGCCTCACTGCCGGAGTTTAGAGATTATCAGTCCCGTGTGGTGAAAAACTGCCAAAGTTTGGCGCAGGCACTCCAGGAGGAAGGTTTTCGGCTGGTCTCCGGAGGAACGGACAATCACCTGATCCTGATCGATTTGCGTCCTCAGAAAATCACGGGAAAACAGGCGGAAGAGTGGTTGGATAAGGTTGGTCTGACGGTGAACAAGAACACGGTGCCCTTTGAAACTGAAAAGGCCACAGTGACAAGTGGGATACGGATTGGAACTCCGACGATTACCACTCGGGGTTTGGGAACGGCGCAGATGCAATGGCTAGCAAAAGCGATCTCACGCGTCTTGAAGGAGCCCAACGACAATACACTGAATCAAGTTCGTCACGAGGTGCTGGAAATCTGTAAGCAGTTTCCGCAATACTCTAGATGAAAGGGACTCGAAGAAGGGCTCGGGAAGACGCTTTGCAGGTGCTCTACCAGCTGGATATGAACAACACCCTGACGCCAGGCGCTGGTTTGGCACATTTTGAAAAAAACTTTAATCCAGATGGTACTCCTATTGATGAGTTTACGCGGCGCTTGGTAACGGGAGTTACCGAGAACCTCGCCGCAGTCGATGCGCTTATTTCTAAAGTTGCTGAAAACTGGCGACGGGAACGAATGGCGGCAGTGGATCGCAATATTTTGCGGCTGGGTGCTTTTGAGCTCGGGTTTTGTGACGATATTCCAGCGACAGTTTCGATCAACGAAATGGTGGATTTGGCCAAGGGGTTTGGTTCGGAGAATAGCCCTGCTTTTGTGAACGGGGTTTTGGATAAGGTGCGCGCAGGTTTAGATAGGCCGAACAAAGCTAAATAGGGATGCAAATAGAAAGAAAAACCTATGGAACGGATCCCGAACAGGTGGTTTTAGAACCATTTGATTGTGTTTGGGTGCGTTTTTCTGATCGCACGGCGCCCAGCCCTCTGTCCAGCCGGTCTCTCCAGTGGGTGGATTGGCGGCTTCAGGGCCAATTAACGCGGCACCTAATGTCGGGAGAAAAACTCTCCTCGCCCACTTTTTTGCCAACGATGAAACGCCTTTCGACGCCGTTAGTGGCTCTTGACACGGGTGTGGAAATGAATTGGGAAGGCCTTCGAGCCTGCTGTCGGGGGATGGGTTTTAAGAAATTGCTTTTTCTGTGTGAGGAAGGCGCGGACATTGCTCGGATCGAAGAGGGCCTACTCAAAGAGGACTTACCCGGAGTGGAAAGCGTTATTCTGGGCTCGGATAGTCTGGAGCGCGAGTGAGAAAACACTTTGGTGTTCCCACCGAAAGTCAGGAAAAAGTTTTAGCGGTGGCGCTGGCTTTAGGGACTGATACGGATCGTGGAGTCCAGCAGTCCCTAGAAGAATTAAAACGTCTGATTACTACTGCCGGTGGACAGGTAGTAGATTCGTTAGTGCAAAAACGTCAGCGACCAGACCCCGCGCTTTATATCGGCAAGGGTAAAGCCGCTGAGATCTCCAAACTCGTTGTGGAACTGGGCGTTTCGTTGGTTGCTTTTGATGGTGAATTGAGTGGTTCTCAGCAGCGAAACCTCGAAAAAGCGATTCAATGCCGTGTAGTCGATCGGACGGGCATTATTCTGGATATTTTCTCACAGCATGCGCGCACCAAAGAGGCTAAAAACCAAGTGGAGCTTGCCAGCTTGGAGTATTTGGCGACGCATCTCACCCGACGTTGGACGCACTTGGAGCGCCAAAAAGGCGGCATTGGTATGCGCGGTGTCGGCGAAAAACAAATCGAATTGGATCGGCGTCTCATTCGGGCGCGGATATCAAAGCTCAAAGCAGAACTAGAACACTTTAACCGAGATCGCAGTACCCAGCGTCTGCATCGGGGCGACAAGTTTTTGCGTGTCGCTATTGTAGGATACACCAATGCGGGCAAGTCCACTCTCATGAATCGGCTCACGGCGAGCGAGGTCTATGTAGACGATCGACTTTTTGCCACGCTCGATTCTACTGTGCGCATTATCGATCCCAAAACCCGCCCGCCCATTCTTTTGAGCGACACGGTGGGTTTTATTGAAAAGCTCCCCCATAGCCTCGTCGCTTCGTTTCGATCCACTCTACAGGAAGTCCTGGAAGCCGATTTGCTATTGCACGTAGTCGATCTGTCGTCGGAAAATTTTACCAGTCAGATTGAAGTTACTATTGAAGTACTGAAAGAAATTGGAGCTGGAGACAAACCTAGTCTCCTGGTGTTCAACAAAGCGGATTTGGTCAAAGAGTTCTACCTCCCCAAGCTCATGGAACGCAGTTATATCGGCAGCGTGGTCGTCTCTGCCCTCAAACCAGAGGACATGATGCGAACTCGCAACGCCATTTACGATTTCTTTGAGCAGGACATGGTCGAGATGGAACTGGTAATTCCATACCAAGACACCTGGCTGCAGTCTCAAGTGCATGAGTACTCCAAGATTTTGCAAAAAGAATATTTGGAACACGGTGCGCATTTTCGAATCCGTGTCATGAGATCGACTGCAAGTTGGCTCAAGTTGCAATACAAACAGCGGCATTCCGATCTTCCGGCAGAATAGGTGGGGACAATGGGACAGGAACTCAATATTTTGGTCGTTTCCGACGGGACCGGAGAGACGGCTGAGCAAATGGTTAAGGCAGCTCTGGTTCAGTACAAGCGAGAGGGTGTCAAAGTACAGCGTCAGAAAAATATCCGCACGCAGAGCCAAGTGCTGCCGGTAGTCGAAGAGGCTGCGTTGAGTAAAGCGGTATTGGTTTACACGCTTGTATCAGATGAACTTCGTGAGTTTCTCCAGCAGGAATGTGCCCGAAAAAGCGTTCCGGCGATGGATCTTTTGGGGCCTTTAATGGGCTTGCTGTCCAAGTATCTGGTTAGGGATACTCAGTCGGTACCCGGGCTATTTCACCAAGTGAATGACTATTACTTTCGTCGGATCGAAGCTATTGAGTTCACAGTAAAGCATGACGATGGGCGCTATGCGGACAATCTTGAGAACGCTGACATTATTCTCGTGGGACTGTCACGTACCAGCAAAACGCCACTAAGCGTGTACCTATCCTATAAGGGGTGGAAAGTAGCCAATGTTCCGGTGGTAAAGGATATCCCATTGCCAGAAAAGCTGTTTAAAACCGATCAGCGAAAGATCATTGGCTTATCCATTGATCCCAATGTGCTGATTCAGATTCGCCGCGAACGCCTGATTCGAATGGGAGAGGATCCCTCCGGTGCCTATGCCAGTCCGGAACATGTTCTAAACGAAAGTGAATATTGCCTGTCGCTGTTCAAGAAAAACCGTCGCTGGCCCGTGTTTGATGTTACGGGAAAAGCGCTTGAAGAAACTGCCACTGAGGTCGAAAATTACATCCGCGCATCGATCCCAGAAAAGGCTGGCACCGGACGATCGTGATGCATCCCAGCATTTAAAACCATAGCTCCAGTTGTTGCTCCCCCTTATACTTTGGACATGGGGGAGTGTATGAGGACGCTTATCTGCTTTTCCTTTTTGTTTAGTGGTGTATCCGAAGCGGCGGCGACGCCACTATCGACTAAATCTCTTTCTGCAATCGCAGGTTTTCTCAGTGATGTGGATTCAGGGCGCAGCTCTGCCTATGGTTTGGAGATGGCCAAGTCAGAGTATGAGGTTGCTATCGACCAGGAAAAGAAAGATGCGACCGTTTACAAGATGACGGAAAATCTGTTTCGGCGAGCCATGGTTTCAGAAGATCAGTTTCGCGAAGCGAAAGCAAACTGGGAAGTGGCTCAAGCTCTATCCATGGCCCTCCGAGAGCGGGTGGTATGGTTGGAACACAGTGTGCGCGTGGACGAGTTGAGCGCAGAAATATCGGCTGGCAAGGCGCTAGACGCAAAAAAACTTTACAATGAGTATCTGGCGAAGTGGAAAGCCGGGTGTCGAGCCCGTAGTGGTGAGGCCGCAGTCGAAAAATCCAAACTAGAACTGGCTCAGTTCCGTGCGGAGACCGGGCGGGTTTTGTATAAAAAGAAAGTCTTGGCTTTTCAGGACTACTTGGATCGAGAGCACGAGTACAATGCAGCTGCTTTCCGTTACCAGCGTGCTCAGCGTTTGGACTCGGGGTGTGGTAAGGGAATTCCTACCCCAGACGACATAGAAGATGTCTCTCTCAGAAATGCCCCTTGAATCGTCTTTTGGCGGTTTTGAGCAAACCGCTGGTCATCTACCGACGCTTGGGTTAAAAATACGCTCCATTTTCGAGAAGGAGCAGGTTCATGAAATCAAATTTTCTACCTAGGAATATGTGGTTGTCCTTGTGGACTGGCGTGTCGGTCTTGGGACTTGTGGCATGCTCCAGCACTCCACCGTCAGTCACGACAGAATCCGCTTCAAAACTGCCTGCCGAGGCTCTGACTGTGCTTTTTAACCAAGGCCGAGAAGGTCAAATAGAGCCCTGCGGATGCCACTCGACACCTTATGGTGGATTGGACCGAGAATGGAATGCAGTAAAAGAATTCCGTAAGAAGTATCCCAGAACTTTGCATGTCGAGTCTGGCGATCTTTTTGCTCCCCTGAAACGCCAGGCACCCGTTGAGTTTTATCGCGGTCGAACAGCGGTTCTGGTGCAGATGTTGAGTGAGATGGGGGTTCAGGTCTTTGGCCCTGGGGCTGCGGACTATTCTCTTGGCCTTGCAGTGCTCAAAAAGGCCGAGACGGACGCCAAGTTTAAGTTTGTGTCGACAAACGTCGTCGACAAAAAGGGTAAGCCCGTTTTTTCTCCGGTGCAGCTTGTGGACGTGACAGGCGAGCCCGTCGCAGTGCTTTCCATTTTATCTGAAAAGGCTAAGTTGTCTGAAGGGTTGCGGGTGGAAAACCCAGCCAAATCGATTGAAAAAGCGCTTAAGCAAGTGCCGTCGGCCAAGAAGGTCATTATACTCTCCAATCTGGCGGACCATGTCGAAGATCGCAAGCTCGCCGCGCAGGTGCCGGCGATTTCTATCGTCATTGGTAATGCCGATCCACTCAATGTTGCCGATGGAGAAGTCGTCGGGAATACGATTTTGGTGGACGGCCACCGTTTTGGCTATTTTTTGGGATTGCTGCGATTAGAAGAGAAACCGGGTTCAAAAGGCGTTTACTCCGAAAAAGTAATCCAGGGAGCGCAACAGCGCCTTGCTGGGTATGAGCAGGCGTTAGCGATTCTAAAAGACCCCAAGCGCGTGGAGAGTGTCAAAACCAAGATGGCGGAACTTAAGCGCAACGAAGCGTTAAGTATTCCCGAGGGGGCTTCTGCCTTCGAAGCGCAGATTGTTGCTTTGGACGGAGAGCGGTTTGGCTCCCCCAACGCTTTTACCCAGCTCATTCAAAAAGAAAAAGACAAACTCCGCGCTGCTGCGATCGACTCTGTTACCCCGACTGAGTCCAAAAAAGCGGAAAAATAGACTAGCCCTACTCAGGTGCTTTGGGCGGCATGGGCGCGGTTGGCGTCTGTGCTTTGGTTTTTTCAGCGGCTGCCTTTTTTAAATCTTCGGCATTACGTCGATTGAATTCATCAACTATCGCTTTGGATGTAGACAGGATTTCGCTCGCGTTTTCGGCAAAGCCTTCTAGCCCCACCGCAAGCTTTTGAATTTCTTCTTGGTGAGTCTTGTAGATTTCCGTGTAGCTCGGTTTTGCCGCATTTGGATCCATCTGGCGATACAAAACCACCCAAATTCCGGCGGTTTCAGTTATTCCTAAGTCTTTAGCGACTTGAGCGCCTTCTGCAGCGAAATTGCGTATGTTCTGGAGCGCGGCTGGCGAGAGGTCAGGCATCGCGCTTTCTTCCTGGATGAGAATGGGGAGGCGACTGCGTTGCGCTTCGATTTCCTTTTTATCGACGAGAGCCTTCCAAGTGCTAGCTAGCGCGGTCGCAAGCATCTGGTCATTGAACTTTCGCAAGGCGGGGGTAGCGGCTTGCTCAGAAGCACGTTGTCCCTCGGCGATTTCTTCGATTGTGGTCTGGTGTTTCTGTTTTAGTTCCGATTCCCGGTGCTGGATGTACCCGTTGATCGCTAAAATACTCACCAGGGCTACAACCGGCGGGGCCGCTTTCAGAAGAGGCGCTGGGTTGGTCAACGAATTGTGGATCGATTGTGTGGCGGTTCTGATGGGATGTCTTAATCCGGCACGTAGGGCTGCGGCCATATTTGCACCCGTGCGCCACAGAACGGGAGCTACCCCCTCAGCGACCATTTCAGAAATACCGTCACGAGCGCGCTCGACCGAAGTGCGTTGAGCCAGGGTATCAAAATGCTTTACCATGCTCGAAAAATGCCGCTCCAAGTCTTCCATAGCTTGCCTAATCGCGCGCGTATCGGCCACCGTATCGGCAGCAAGGGACTCAGGGCGCGGTGGCAAGCGTAGGGATTGGCCTGTTAACCGAGCGAACTCCGGTTCGATTTTTTGGATTTCTTCAAACCAATCTTGATAGGCTTTTTGGAGGTTGCGGTCTTCCGCTTCGATTTGGGCAATCAGAGCCCGATCGGATTCTTCGGGAGTCCCCCATTTTGGAGCCTCTGCGACGTCTGCATTGACTCTACCCCGCATCAAGTTAGCCAAGTGTTTTGCACAAACTTCCTTTCCGTATTTATCGAGAAAGTAGCGTTTTGCTTTGGGGTCTTGAATCTGGGCGATGTGTTGGGCCAATCGTATTTCCGCCGCTTGGACTTGGCGTAGCTGGGGGGCAAGGCGCCCGTCCAGACCTCTCGGGAAAGCCCTTTGAAGCTGGTTTTGCACGGCGCGGGCAGCCTGCCGCGTAAGTCGTGCATTGTAGTTAGCCCGCCATTGCACTACGGCGTAGGTGGCGACAATGCCACCGGTCACGGGGTTCCAAAGGTTTTTAGAAACGGTTCCCCAGGCGTCTTTTTCTGGCTGTGGGGCGGGATACGAAACCGCGTCTTTTGGGGCGACCGTGGTTTGAAGGGGAGGGGCGGCCGGGCTCTTTGTTGTTGAGGGCGAGTCTTTGACACTGCCAATCCGCTTATTCAGCGCCGCTTTGGGGTCCTCATCCGCCCAGCAGGGAGCAGATATGAGGGTAGGGAGGATAAGCAAAAGGCGGAGCAAGGGCATCGTCTTTACCTTTCGAAAGGGGCTATTTCCAGTCTACCGGACTCCCGGAAGTGCCGCAATGAACGCTGGGTGTGTACAGGGCGTCTAGGTGCAGGGACATGGGGGAGGTGCACACCTTTTTAAAAAGCAAAAAAAAACGCGTTGGGCGTCCCCAACGCGTTTTTCCGTTGAATGTATCAGAGGATACGTAAGTTAATTCGTACCTGCTGCAGCCGGCGCTCCAGTCAAGAAGCAGCTTCGCAGCGGCTTCAAGCTAGGATCCTGTTGGCTGCCATCTTGGTGCATCAACGCCAGGGCGTTGTATCCACCAGCGCGGTACTGAGAAACCGGTGCTCGGTTTGCTTCCGAGGGGAAGCCGCGGAACAAGTCCGAAATGAAGGCCTGGTGCCCGGTCACTTCGAGGTTGTTCGCAATAATGCCTTCAGCGACTTGCAAGTTGGAGCGAACGCAAGCGCCCGTGTTGCCTTCGCAGACGGCTGCGCCCGTAGCGATAGCTTCTTGAATCAGACGAGCACGAGCTTCTTCAGCGCCCGCAGTCATTGCCGGTTGGGCAAGGGCTGCGCGGCCCATCTCCGTGATAGGAGAGTAGGTTTCCAAAACAGTCGTGGGGTTCATGGCGTTTACTTCGCTGGGGAGTAAGTTTGCCACGTTTTCCGATTTAGCCAGGGCCAAGTCGGCTTCGACGCTGCCAATTCCCTTGGATTTGATGATCGAGTTCGCCATGACTTCCAACGTGGCCGAATTGATCATGCGGCTGCTGTTAGCCAATTCTGCCAAGCGATCAAAATCAGCAGCGGTTGGTTTGAAAGAAGGGTTGCTCTTCAAAGCAGCCAAAAGGGGGCTGGCGAGCACTCCGAGCTGCTGGGCAGCTTGCTGAGTCAACACAACACCACCGATTTCCTTGCCAACTAGCGAGGACGCATCGGTCAGGTTTTTTGCAAACATTTCCTGTGCTATTCGAACAGCGGCTACGCCGTTTTGTACGATAACTTCTTCAGCAACTGCGGTTACTGCAAAGGAAGTGTTTTGCACTCCGATTGCTGCGACAAGGGCAAGAACACCCAAGAACTTCTTCATATTTGAGATCCTCCAACGACCCAGCCTGAATCATAAGAAAACAGGTCTGGAAAATTCTGATACCAACTTTGGCGCTTGTAACAGATCTGGCCGGCATTTGTAACTTTTTTTTGGATTTTTAGGCCCCTTGCGTTACCTGGGTCGAGAAACCCCGGCTGGAGCGGGCCAGGCAGGCTGGCCTAAATTGGCAGGTGCCCAAAAAGGGCCCTGTTTTTCAAGGGGTTAGGCCGTTTTTTATTGACCCGTTGCGTTAAATTCTTTATAGTGCTTTCTTCTCTTACAGACGCACCTAGGTATTCTTGTAGATTGGTGTCCGTGAAGTTTGCTTTTGGGGGCGATTTGCTGCGAACTTTTCTTACATACACGCTATGCGTTTTGATGGCGGTTCCCGCCCCCGTTTGGGCCTCGGATCCAACCACACCAGCCCAAGATCAGCCTGCTGCAAACCTGACCCGTTCCACGTTGCTGAACACGCTTCACGAGAAAACCTGGCAGCTCTATGCCGCTCTTCACGCTCAGATTCCCGGAATTTTGGTTCAACAAGCGGATCAAGAACAATTGGTTTTTGGCCCCTACCATTTTTGCGAACCTGGTCCGGCCGATATCGATGCCCTGAAAGAAATGCCTCTCGCTGAAATCGATGCTCTAGTCGTCTCGGCTCAGACGGCGGTATCTGAATATCTCGAAGCGCATCATGCAGAATTGGGTTCAGTAGAGTTTGAAGATCGAGTTGGCGGTGCGTTCAAAGCAAAAACAGTAACCGTGAATGGTCGCTATTGCGTGCCCCAGACTAGCTTTAGCCCGGTTCCCGCTCCACATGGGCAGGAATGGACCATGAAGCGCGAACAAGCCCGTCAGGCGCGTCAGCTCAACCCCGAGCTCGTAGAAGAACAACCGTTGTTCGTCGAACTTGCCCAAAAGCCTGATGGCGCGGCAGTGACCGCCACTGAAGCGCGAAAACTCATCTCGTGGGTAGCCTTGCTACGCAGATTTCGGCAAGCAGTCGCGGTATTCCACGCCCTGCGAGAAGCTAAGGCACACCCGCCTGCATTGCCAGATTTCAAAGTCAGCGGTTCGCTGGGACTCAAACTTCAAGGTTCGATGCATGGACTGGGTGAAAAAGCAGCGCGCCAAAGCCTGGGGATCCGCAGGCCTGTTTCTCCAGCGGCCATCAAAGCAGAAAAAATTTACACGGCGTCTGTTGTGGTAAAGCAGCTCCCACAGTTCGCGCCGTGTGTGGGTTCGTCTCAGTATTGTTTCCGGGATGGGGAGAAGAGCCCCGCCGAGTCACTGGATGAAAAAATCGCGCTTGCTTTGCAAGATCCTCAGCTCAAGCCCGGGGCATACTTGGATGCGTTGGTGATGCTAGCCAAACGCACTTCCGTTGTGGAACTCGCGGCCGTTAATACGCAGCTACCCGTCGCTCAGCGGGTCACAAAACTCCCTGACGCTTGCTTGGTCCCCAAAAAGGAAGTCACTTTTCTGGAAGATGGGATGAACGAATACGGTGAAGTGCTCCGCACTTTTTCCGACCTGGAAGAAGTTGAGTGGTGGGTTTCGCAACTCAACCACGGTGTACAAGAGCTAGTGTCTCAGTACCAATTGCGCAAAGCACTTCCAGTAGTACCGCCTGAACACCCACATGTCTTTTTTTTCGGCGAGAAGAAGGGGGCTCTTTACCAGTTTGGGCAGGAGATCGTGAAAGAGTGGTTAGCTGAATTTTTTAGGGAATACCGAAACAAGGGCCAGGTACCAAACAACCTTTCCCAGTGGGATGCAGTTGGAAATACGCTCGTTGCTAAAGTGGACGAAAGGCCGTTTGGCGAGGAGCTGCGCCATCAGCTAGGGCAGAGTACGCACGACGATTTTGCGAGCCTTCTCGGGGAAAAACTCACCATCCTCTTTTCGGCAATCCGGACAGATTTAGCTCAGGGGCTTAGCGACTCTAACGTCGAGGAGCGTAAATCCGTCATCCAAGAGCTAATCCAAAAAGCCGTTGAATCAGCACTGGCTGACAGTCTGACGACTTATGCTGTGCAGTTTATCGATCCCAATCTTCTTGTCGTTCCAGGGACCACGATGGAGATTCTTCCTGGAGTTGCACAACTTGGGTTGGTTTACTGGCGTCACCGTTTTGAGTCAAAATGGAATGCTCTCCTCAAACAAGAAGCGCAGTTAGACACCGCTGTGATTGCGGCTCAAGTCACTGATGCTTTGTTTGCGACCTCCTCTGTCCAAAAAACGATAAAGGGCAAAACGGCCTATCAACCCGATAGGGTTGCCCGCGAGAAGATTGAAGCGCACCTGGACCAGACAGTGTCTACACTCGATGAAGCTGCCCGCGCTCAAGAGACTATTGAGTACTTGCGTAATCTTGCATTGTGGAAAGCAAACCCATTGTGGAGTCTAGTTCCAGGTCAATCCTATGAAGCGGCCATTGCACGCGCGGCTAAAGACGGGGTTTTCGATGGGACAGAATCGGCCTGTTTTTATGTGCCTGACGAAAAGGGTCATGGCCACGGAGTATCCACCTTTGGAAATCTCAATCCCAGTTTGGATGCGGATTACGATCATCTCAAAAAAGGGCTAATCTCCGTTGCAGCACGCCACCAAAAAGCCATCGCAAAGCGTCTGCATGAACAGTACCCAGATTCTGTTTTGCGCAAGGCGTTCGCGGTTGCGGATAGTGCGACTCTAGCAGGCCTAGTGCTGAGGAAATTTGAGCAGACCCTTGAAGCCGAAGACTCCCGGGATCGAGGTCGGGTAGCGTCGATTCGGCGGCAAGCATTTGCTCCATTAGAATCTTGGTTCAAACTACCGGGTTCCGAGACTTGGTATAAGAACTTAGTAGAAGTTCGGACGAAGGAGCTCTTTGAATCCGAGTTACGGCCGCTTCTTGAAATGCGGCCAGGAGAAAAAGCTACCGCCGAAGAAAAATCCGCCTGGGTAGCGTACTTTGACGGGCGTTTGAAAGCCCTTTTCCAGAGTCGGTTTCCACTGAGCAAGGCACCCCAGGCAGCCGAGTTTCTGGCTCTTTATGATGCGGGCGGAGTGGGGTCTTCGGGTGAGAGCGTTGCCATCGCTGAGGCTTTGGCTTTTGTCGCCCAACAGCTCACCGATCGAAAATTCTTTGAGGGGCGCCAGCCCACTCCAGAAGCTTGGGTTCAGCTTTGTCAGTCACAACCAGATCTTTGTTTAGGCTGGGTAAAGACAATTGAGGAGCAGGCGGCGAAAGAAGGGTTTGCACGCCTTCAGTCAAGTCGGGCCGCAGATTCGGCCTCACGTATCTTGGTTTCGATTTTTCGGGGGCGGCCCAAGTCGGAACTTCAGGCGAGCGAGCTCCAACGTGTCGCTATTGGGAATTGGACACTGAGGAGCCTCCCCCCGAGCTGGGGATCAGAAATCGATGCCAAACTCGCCGCCGCGGGAGAGGAAGAGAAAAAGAAGCTACAGCCGCTATCTGAGGCGATCAAAGCGCACGTTGCGCACCGAGTGGAACACGCAAAGGCGAGCTTGCAATCCATCGAAGCATTTCTCAAGAGCCAAGACCTTTCTGTTGCACGGGATGCCTTGCAATGGCGAAAGGCGCTGAATGCCTATTTTGCAGAACATCCAGAAATTCATCAAAGATGGAGTCTGCTCTTTTCTGAATTCGTCCAGGTTTTAGAAAAGCTCATCCAAAGCGCGGACGCTACGGCGTATCGAGAGGCCTTTGCGGCATTTCTAGTTTTCCTTCCGTTTGAGCTGCGCCCACTTTCCTCAAAAGAAACCATCGCGTCGCTCGATGCGGTCAAGAGCGCGCCCTTTCATGAGAAAATTTCTCAGAAGTTTTTGCCGGGGTATTTTGAGTTTCGATCTCGGGTTTTGGAGCTGATCCAACAAGTAACCTCCCCGCAAACGGAGGTCACCGCAGAGATATTAAAGCTCGAAAAACAAACCCAGAAGCTCGCTGATGGTCTGAGCTTGCTCGAGAAGCAGGGCAAGAAGGATTCTTCAGATGCCAAACAGATTGCCGAAAACGCTGGGAAAGTGCGCGAAGCTCGGGAAAAAGCCCTCGTTCGTTACGATAGTCTGCAAAGACTAAAGTCCTTGCTGTTGGTGTTGGGCGCGGATCTGCCCGAAGCTAAACCAGCATTAGAACAGTTGGTCCAGGTGAAGGCGAGCGATGACCTCTTTCAAACGCTATACGCCGACTATCGGGAGAAAAAGGGTAAATCTGGGTTTTCAGCTGCAGAAACTTTGCAAGATCTAAACGAGATCGCAGCCGGGACGAAGGGCACACTCCCGGTCAAAGCTTCGACGGCTCGAGCGTATTTGCAGGAGATCCGTAATTACTGTGTCGCGGGACGTACCGATGCCGAATTCATTAAAACGTTCGAAAAATCCTACTCGGCCGTCGTGAATGCGGATCAGAGAGAGAGCTTATTCGATACCGGGGCAAGGGCGCGCATGAAGAACCTCGCACGCGTTCCGTCCAAAACAAAGCAGACCCTCTGGTCGCTCGCCACAGGGCGGGTTCCGTCCCCGAAAGAGTTTTGTTCCTATGTCGAAAAACAGTCAGAAGTTCTCGAAAAGAGGATCGAATCTCTTCGGCCCGATGAAGAAACTACTGCCGAGTGGCGAGTAGCGTATTGGAAATGGGTGGATCTCGCTTCGGGTGTCTTTCAATCACGCTCGGGCGCTTTTGGCCCATTTTTTCAAAAAAGTGCGGATCACTATTTGGTAAGGGCGTTGAAGACCGCCCCAACGGATTCGCTCTCCGTTCCTTATTCCGAAGACCTGGCTTTGACTGGAATCGCAGCGTCAGCATTGGCTGAGTTTTTGAGTCAGCAGCCATCATCGGCAGTGCTTGCAAAGGTTTGGCCCAAGGAAAAAATAGAAGACCCAGCAGCATGGCTCAATGCACTCTCTTGGCAGGATCAGATTACACGCTATCTCGATTTGAGAGAGTTTCTGCGAAAAACTCTGATCGAGGGCAATGAGGCAACCGATCTTTTTCCAAAGTGGGTGTCCCTTTCTCAAGAGAAAGGAGAAACCCTTACCCCAGAAAAGTGGTTTGCTTCGGTAAAGGCATTGTCGGTTCTGTGGTCCTCGATCGGAGACGATACTCTATCGATGTCTGCAAAGGGTGAGTGGAAGCCACTCGCTCGAGAGTTGGTCGATCTGCTGGCGCGGGGAACCCTTTACCGAGTTCAAGGGGATCTTCTGATCGCTGTGAAGGCAGATGCGGATGGCCAGTTGCTCCACGCAACGCAAACGTTGGTGAATTCACCCTCAGTAGAGAGCCGCAACTTGGCTCGTTGGGCAAATGCAGCGGCCGCGGTGCTTGCGCATCGCGAAACCATCGCTGATTTGCCTCTCTCGTCTTTGGCGGACAACAATGCCCAGCTTTCTCCGACAGCTCTTTTTTACCTGAATTACTCCCGTCTTTTTGCCCGTATGCCGACCGCAGAAGAAGCCGGAGCTCCCGCCATCCAATGGCGTGAGGAGTATATGCGCCGTTCCCTCTTGGGGTTTCATCCTTACGCCACTCAACCCACGCAGTTTGTGGACGTCTGGAAGCCAACAGGCACCGTCGCTGAACAGTCAAAACAGTTTGAAAAGTGGGTTGATTTGGTTGCTGGTTATGGTGCAGACAGCGCCTTCGAAAACTTGCGCAAACGCAAAAGAACCCCCGGAGATCGGGTGCGCCTTTGGGAGAAGTACTCGTCTTTCAAGGAGCTCCGTGCGTCCCCCTCAGGAGAGTACCAAGAACTTGTACGTTTCTTCGCTCGGTGGGATCAAAATGCTTCCGCAACATCGAAGGCACAAACTTATCCGGCCTTCTTGGCGTTATTAAACTGGAATCTAAATCACTCCGAACCCGATCTCAGTATTGGCGTGTCGTCGCCGAGGCAGCCTCTGCTCGAGTCTTTCTTGGGACACCGTCTAGAAGCGGTTGTTGTAGAGCTGGGATTGGAACTAGACGACTTTCAGAGCTGGCGTCGAGTTCTCGCCGAAAAAGGCCAACCCGAAGACTGGCTAGTCATGGCTGAGAATAAACGCAATCTTCTGGTCAATGCGGGAGCCAACCGATTTTTCTCGACACTGATCGACGCTCCCACTGTGAAAAACCCTTATTGGGGCGCTACTTACCACTATCGGCCATTCCCCCTAGTGTCCGAAAAGGAGCGCACCCAGGCAGCGAGCAACGAAGATTTCGGCCCTTGGTACTCCAAAACACAGGACCCTCGTTTTACGGCGCTGAGTCGAGTGGCGGATTCCGGGCGGGATCGGATAAACGGATTCGAACAAATGGTTGCGGATGGTCTGGAGCTCCAAGGGACATCTACGTTGGGGCTGGGATACCGCCGCAGCCTTTTTGCCGAAGGCCGTAAGGATTGGAATGCATTTTTTGCCAAAGTCACTGCCGAGGCCGAAAAAGGTTTCACCGAGGTGCAAGCGGCTGCAATACGATCCCGGTCTTCCAAGCCGTTGCCGTCGGATAAAGAGTTGCGAAAGATTGTCAGAGAGAGAGAAGCGTTGGTTGCGTTGCGGGCCGCCGCCAGTGAGCTTCTCGTTCACTACGGTCATGAGAATAAGCACGATCTCTTGAGGTTTGACTGGTTTGCTTTGGAAAACGATCTCAATGCGATGGTCTCGGCCTATGCGAAGCAGATCGAGTGGAGTGGGAAGTTACCCAAAATAGAAGTAGGCGCATGGCGGCTTGAGGATCGACACCGTCTCGGCGCTGGTCGCGCGATTTACCTCGCTTCTCAATTAGCGTATGGGCAGTTTTTCTTGGGTAAGAGCCAGCAGGAACAGGCTCAAACCGAAGCCGTTCTGACCGCCGCAGACACCTATTTCCGGCATCAAAAGCAGGCGAATACATATACGAACATGCTGTTGCAGGTGAGTCAGAATATTCAAAAAAATCTCAGTGCACTTTGCGCCGAACGCAAATTGATTTCAGAGATTGAGAGCCCGGCCGATTTCGAAAAAGCTGAAAAACGGATTTGGGATCTGAAACTACCGCTGATGGATCACTTGCTCGAAGTAGCCGAAGAACTCAGCCCTCCTGGATCGAGCGATGCGCCTCGGCGCATGTTGCAAGTAATGATTGCACAGCACGAAAAAGATAAAGAAGACGCTGAGTGGTGGAACCAGCGCATTGGAATGGGATCCGCAGTAGTCTTTTTGGGCTTTATCGTTGCCACCCGTCACCCGGCGTTGGCTCGGATGGCAGCCACGACACCTCATTGGGCGATACGTGTGGGGACAGCGTGGGGTCCTAGGGCTGTGGGGTGGGGTTTTGGGGGATGGTTTGGATACCGTCTCTATTCTGATGTTCAGGAAGATTTTGTTACGGCTCCAAAGAACCTCGCGGACTTTAACCAAATCCGCGACAGCCAGTTTCAGGGTATTTTACCTCTGATGTCGGATGAAACCGCCTCAATGCGCGACGGCGCTACACAGGCTCTTGCTCAACGACAAATGAGCACGGGTGTCTGGGTGCAAAGGTTGATCGAAGCGGCGCTCGCGGTCGACATGCTAGGTGCACCTATTCTTCGTTGGCTGACGCGCGTTCCACAGCGGCTGATGCAGGCGAGCCGGCGGGGTTGGACTGCGGAGAAACGTTTTTATGAGGTCACCGAGTCAGAGGCGAGAGCTAAGCTTGCTAAAATCGGGACCGATTTCAAGTCCTTCGAAGGATTGAGCGCTGTAGAGGCAGAGGCACGAATATCCATGAAGGAGTTAGACGCACTCCAAAAGCGCATGAAAGCCTGGGAAGCGGACGGGGAGCTCGTTCCCCCTCAGCCGGTGGTGGACGCTTTGCTAGCAGATGTGCGCATGCAGGTGCAAAGCAGTGCACGCATTGCTGAAATAGATGCTGTTTCCATGCGTTCCTTAAACGCCGCGCCGTCGGCAGAGCTACTAGCCTACCAGAGTAAAGTGCTCAATCAGTTGCGTTACCTCAAAGACATTGAGGGCAAGCTGACGTCGAGCGTCCCTCATATCAACGCGGATGATTTAAGAGTGCTTTTTGCCCAGTCGGGAAATCCGATGGTCCGGCACCGGCCTTGGTATTTGCAGGTGATTGGTATACCTACACTGAGCCCTGCTGCTCGGCTGCTCAAAGGAATCTGGGAAATTTCCAAATCGGGCAATGATGCCAATAAGGCTTTGAGTTTTTACCTGACGTCAAAATGGGTTACTAAGAATCGCGAGCACTTAAAGACAGTGGCGAACAGCATGGATAATATTTCGGAAGCGGAACTTTTGGACCAGATTCTGAAAGAAGAAATTTTTGTCAAAACGAAAGCACAAAAAGTCTTTGGAGAGTCTGCCAAAGTGCTCGAGGATTCCGCCTCTGAGCTACGCAGTTTGATTAAGCTGGGGGGCGTGCAGCCCGACAAGGCTTTGGCCGAAGCTTTGGCCACCGAAAATTTTGAGTCACTCAGTGTGCTTTTTGCCCGATCTGAAAACACGGCTGTGGTTGGGCAGGCAGCGTTGGAGCGACTCAAACCCGCGACCAAAGCGCCGGCAGCGCTTGTCCCCATTGAAGCTCCAGCAGCAGAAGCTGTGATCGAGTTCGAAATGCCGGTTCATTCGGTGACAAAGTTTGATGTCTATGCCGCATTTTTGCGCGGTAAACTGCCCACTCAAGTGGGTGGAGTGCGCGTGGAGCCAGAAGAAATCTTACGCCTGGCGCAGCAACACACCAGCCAAGACATTCAAGGATTACTGGGACGGCATTTTCGAGTGCGGGGTTTGGAAATCGACCCCATGGTCGCTGAGCTACGTATTGCTGCCGAAATTCGCCGAGGCATTGAGTTTGATCTTGCGGGCAAGAAAAGGGTTTTTGAGGAGCTTTATCAAATTCACCTCTCTGATTTTAAAAAACTCGTTGCGCGCGATCTTTCGATCGCGGAAGCGAAGAGCATAGTGGGTTTTGACCCCATGCGGGTGACCTGGAGTACTTCAGATGTGGTTTGGAGCGTCGACCACTTGGCTGGAGCTGTGGATCGCGCTGCAGTGGACGAGGCTGCCCGATTGCTCAGTGCTTTTTCGCCAGCGGAAAGGCGGTTGGTGCGCCCACAAGATCTGTTGCGCGCGCTGGATCTAGCACCGGAATACTTGCACTTATCGGCGAGTGCCGAGCGCTGGGCCCAGCATCAGGGATCCTTGCAGGTGGGCAAATGGCTCACGCACCCTGAGTTTATGCAGTTGAACGGTTTGTTCAGCAGAGTCGCTCCGACGTACTCAGGAGAAGCGCAGAGTATTTTGGGGATGTCGCTCCGAGGTGCCACCGAGGCTACTGTCCACGCCCGAGCGAAAGCGCTCCGGGAAAGCCTTCAGGGCATGGAGCTGCCCGTGCTTCGAGTGAACGAGGCGGAGGCGCTTTTGCTCAAGGAATTAGGCCATTAAGAGGAAAGTATGAAGTACAAAGCACTGGCTCAGCGATTGCAAAAATATGCCACGGCGGTAGGCATCGCATCAGCGAATAAGCTGGGGCATGGCTGGAGTCTGGTCACTTGTATGCCGTCTTTTGGGCGCATACAGCGAGAGGGCACTCAGGTGGAGAGTCAAAAACAAACGTTTACAACGCATTTTGCCGTCCTCGCTGCTTTGTTTTGTGTCTTTCACCTTTGGAGTGGAGGGCTGCAAGCAGAGACAGAGCTCAACCCTGTTGTAGGCGAGGCCGCCCGTCTTGCGGAAAACAATCAGCAGCCTTTGAAATTGGAGCACATTGCAAGTGCTTTGTTCTCGGAATTGGGGCGCGGAAGCACGCAACATCTTAGAGCGGCGGCAGACCAGTTTCGGTTTTCTGATCTGGAACTGAGGCGGACTCTGGAGAACCTAGAAAGTCTCATTGTGAAAATTCCTCGCGTTCCGCCTGGCGTGAAAGCTGCTCAACTTTCGGCTGAGGTCATTAAGCTGATGGAGCGGGTGTCGGCAATTGCCCAAGAGAGCAAGCAGGGTACGACGACCGCCGGGCACTTGATGATCGCTTTGTCGGATGCAGACATGCCCCCATCGTTGAAAGAAGCGATGGTGCCTTTGAAACTGGATCAAGAGAAACTATACGGGGTTGTCGGTATTACTAAGCCACTAGAGGCTAAAAACCAGACCGCACTGGAACTCTACACACGAGATCTTACAAAACAGGTTCGGTCGCCCGGGTACTTAAGGCCTGTGGGGGTGGATTCGCATGTGGGGAAAGCGCTTCTGACTCTAAATAAGCCACCCAAAACGGGCAATGCCCCGCTGCTCGTCGGCGATCAGGATCTTGAAGAGATCGTAGCCGGTCTAGCGATCCGTATTAACGAGGGAAGAGTTTCCGCCAAGCTTCGCGGCAAACGAGTTTTGAGCCTAGATATGACCTCGCTACGCGCGGGAACTAAGTACCGTGGGGACCTAGAGGAACGCATCAAGCAGGTCATTTCGGCCGTCGAAGCAGCCGGGGATGTCGTACTTTTCATTCCTAATTTGGAACAAGGAATGCCCAAGAAAGGGGCAGAGTCAGACAACGATATTACTGGCCCGTTTAGGGCTGCTATGGAGAAAGGCAACTTACTCCTCGTGGTGAGCTCTACCCCCGAGGGGGCGCGGACGATTGAAGAAGATCCGCAGCTGAATCACGCGCTGCAAAAGATCGCGATCCCTCCCATGACTGAGGAAATGACGTTTATCTACTTACGGCAGCGCCGCGAAGACTGGGAGTCTCAATATGGTGTGCGTATTTCCAACGAAGCCTTAAAAGCCGCCGTAGAGCAGTCCAATCGATTGTTGCCTGGACCACAGCCACGCAAGGCATTGCAGGTGCTTGCCGATGCGACTTCGCGCTTTGCACTAGAAAAACACGCCCTTCAACCGACGGAGTTCGACAACGGTCTGGCGGAGGAAATAGAAGCGTTGCGGTTTTCGGTAGAGCGTACCGAGGAGGAAGCTCCGGGTAGGCTGCGAGATGCTCGACTTAAGGCGCTTACCGAGCAACTGGCAAAGCTCAGTCAGCGAGCCTCTCGACTTCAGGATGGGTGGGAGCATGGGAAAGAAATTTTGCGTGCGTTGGAAGCTGAACAAACGGCTCCGGAGCGTGCACGACTGGAGTCGGACCTGGCCCAGATCCAAAAAGAGTTCGGCTTGTTTTACGAAGAAGTGAGGCCCTTTCACGTGAACGAGGCCATTGCGGTGCGGTCCGGAAAGCCCGCCTCTTTAGTTGGGTTGTCACCGAGAGAGCGAGCAGCAAAGCTCAAACCATTTTTGGAAGGACGCATTATTGCGCAACCGCACGCCGTAGAGAGTGTCGCTGGGCGAGGAGCTGCTGTACTGATGGGAAATACCAATCCGAAGCGGCCGGCTGGGAGTTTTCTCTTTTACGGACCGACTGGGGTTGGGAAAACTGAATTACTCAAAGCCCTAGCGGAGGGTATGTATGGCGATCCAGAAGCTCTGGTGACTTTGGCTGGGGGAGAATTCGTCGAGAAATCGAATTTATCCAAAATTCTTGGCGCGCCTCCTGGGTACGCAGGCTACGAAGATGTGCCACGGATCGAAGCCATTCGTCAGCGTCCCTACTCCATTCTATTACTCGATGAAATCGAGAAATTTCATCCGGATGTGTTCAAGATGCTGCTCGGTATTTTGGACGAGGCTATGGTGATGGACAGTCATGGTCGTGTGGTTCGATTTCAGAATGTGATCGTTGTTGCCACGTCGAACTTGGGTGCGGATATTGCCCGCGATCCCACTCTCAGTCTGGATGAGAAAAACCGCCGCATGGAAGAGGTCTTCCGGCAAAACGGTGTTCCACCGGAGTTTGTGGGCCGCTTAGGGGAAGTGATTCCCTTTAATCGTTTGGCGATTCAAGATGTAAAAGCCATTGCTGAACTGGAGATTAAAAAAACGTTAAAGCTTATTTTCGAGCCCAAGGGCTTGGATATTGAGGTAACTCCAGAAGCAGTGAAAGCAATCGCCGAGTACGGATTCGATCCTGTGTACGGGGCCCGTCCTTTGCGAAAAAGCGTGAATAGCTATCTGGAGATCCCGCTTTCACAGTTGGAGATTCAGCACGAAGCGCAACTCAGGGACAGCGGCCAAGTTCGACTGCACTTTAATCAGGCCGAACAGAGTTTTGAATACAGTGTCCCTAGTTCCAATACGGGTTCTTCCGGAGAGAACTGCGCGGGGCATTTTTCACTTTTAAGCAAAGTCAAAGGACGTAAATTGGAGCCTTCTCAAGCTCCGGTGCCCTCGGGTGATGCTCTCAGGCCAGGCGGCCAAACACTGCGCCAGCTGGCCCCCGCCCCGAAAAGCTCAGGTAGCCGTCTGATTTTGCCACCCCAATTTCAGTAAGCTAGGCGGGACTGCTATTTTCGCAGTCCCAGGTAGTCATTATGCGTCGCGATAAACATCTTCAATGCTGTGGTGACCAGCTGGTCCACCGGCATCTTGGTGTTTTCCGCCATGGCCTTCAAGTCCCGGACGATATGGGCTTGCAGGGTGACTTGGAGAGGGGTTGGAGTTAACTCTTCTGGCTTATAGGTTTTTTGCATCACAGAAACATGATAATCTCATCGAGTTTTCGGTCAAGCGATTAGGAATGGGTGGTTCTGGAATGTCTGACCTTTGGGCGCACATAGTCCGCGTTTTTCGCGTTGTCTTCAAGACGGCATCGATCACGATTGCGGTGGTTATGGTTTTAGGGGTCGCTGCGGGCGGACTTTTTCTATTCAATATTTACCAGGGGCTTCCAGAAGTTTCTAAGCTAAAAGAATTTCAGCACCCTGTGGCAACTCAGGTGTATTCAGACGACGGCAAGAAAATTGGAGAGTTCACCACTGAGCGCCGATACAAAGTCGCTTTTGAAGCGATTCCGAAGCACGTCACTTTGGCATTTGTTGCTGCCGAAGACTCCAATTTTTATAAACACGGCGGCATCGACTTTGCTGGCATCGCACGCGCGGTATTATCCAACGTTTTGCGTGGTCGTTATGCACAGGGCGGGAGCACCATTACCCAACAGGTTGCCCGAAGCATTCTGCTGGCTTCTCGAAAGAAGGAGATTACCCGCAAAGTACGCGAGATCATCCTCGCTCGAAGGATGGAGAGTGAGCTTTCGAAGTCCGAGATTTTGAGCCTGTACCTGAATGAGATTTACCTGGGACATGGCGCGTTTGGAATTGGGGCCGCCGCCCAAAACTACTTCCACAAAAAAGTGGAAGATCTCACCATTGCCGAAGCTGCATTGCTAGCGGGATTGCCCCAGCGACCCAATGAATGGAACCCGTTTCGCAATCCTCACTTGGCGAAGAATCGCCAAGCATACGTTCTACGTCGAATGTTGGATGAGGGCTTTATTACTAAAGAACAAGCGAATCAGGGGCTGAGTGAAGTGCTCAAGTTCTATGTAGTCGAGGATTTGAATAACTCTGCTGCGCCTTATTTTACTGAGTATGTTCGGCAGTACCTGATGAACAAATATGGGTCCGAAAATGTTTTGACCCAAGGGTGGAAAGTCTACACGACGGTCAATTACGAAGCCCAGAAAGTGGCCGAACGGGCTCTGAGCAAAGGGCTGCACTCAGTTGACCGCCGGTTGGGCTGGCGGGGTGTATCGGGGCGCAAGACTTTTGCCGAAGAGATTAAAGAGTTCAACAGCAAGAATCATGACCAGATTCTTTCGAAGTTGACCAATGGGCGCCTTTTACCTGCGAACATAGGTCCCGAAGATCGCAAGTTGCAATACGATCTGGAGGCCCTTCAGAGAAACGATTCGCCTTATTTCGGCGTGACTCCCGTTAAGGTGGGAGAAACTTATTCTGCAGTAGTGAATGCTGTCGAAACCGGCCCGAGCGGGCGTGCACAGCTCCAAATCGGCGAAACCGTGGTTTGGTTGCCTTGGGAGGGTGCCGCGTGGGTAAGCACTCCAGAGGTCCCGAAGAAGAAAATGGAAGAAATCCTCAAAGCCGGCGATGTGGTGCAGGTCAACGTTGCCAAGATCGATCGGGCGCAGGGGTTTGTTGAGGTCTCCCTGGATCAAGAGCCAGAAGTCGAAGGAGCTTTGCTCTCGTTTGATATCGACAATGGATTTGTGCGTTCAATGGTCGGTGGGAAAAATTTTGAATTGAGCAAGTTCAATTGCGCTTTGCAGGCAAAACGTCAGGTGGGCTCTACTTTCAAGCCAGTTGTCTATGCGGCGGCGTTAGATAAAGGGTTTTCCCCATCCAGCATTGTGACCGATTCCCCTATCGTGTTTAAGTATGAGGGCGAGCTCGATGCGGATAGCACCGGCGAGGACTGGCGACCGCACAACTACAACGGCAGTTTTGAAGGGGATATCCCGCTGCGTCTTGCGCTGATTCGTTCCATGAATATTCCCACGGTCAAGATTCTCAATGCAATCACAGTGGATTACGGCATCCAATACGCACGGAATCTGGGAATTTCGGCCGTGCTTCCACGGGATCTCAGTATAGGGCTCGGGTCTTGGTCTAGCAGCCTTGAAGAGGTTATGCATGCGTATGCCGTTTTTCCTCGACTAGGGCGACCTGTGACTTTGACCTATATTAAAAAGGTAGTGGATCCCTCAGGCGCGGTTCTCGAGGAGTTTGGTTCCAAACAAAGTGAACCTGTTGCACCAAAAAGCCCGGACGCGGTTCCGTTGGTGGAGGGTTTGGCGCCCGATACGGTGATTTCTCCTCAAACAGCTTACATGATCACGGATCTTTTGAGGGGGGTAGTCCGAGAGGGAACGGGGCGAACGGCTTCTGCTGTGCCAGGAGCTGTTGCGGGAAAAACCGGGACCACCAGCGATCACCGTGATGCTTGGTTTATAGGGTACACCCCCGAAGTCATGACAGGTGTTTGGATTGGCTACATGAAGGACAAAGCTTTAGCCCCAGGGGAGACAGGGGGCAACGCCGCCGCGCCTATCTGGGTGGACTATATGCAGCCGCTGGCAAAGAATCAGGTTCGCAAGGAGTTCACTGTTCCCCCCGGAATTGTTTTTGCCTACGTGGACAGAAAAACCGGTCGGCTGGCCGATACACAGAATCCCAACCGAGTTCGGGTCGCCTTTCGTGCGGACGGTGTCCCAACTCGTGATGGAATGAATTTAGCGCGGATTGGAGAGCCCGGGGCTCGGGCTACCAGTACTGTCGAAGAGTTGGCTCCCGTCGCTCCGGCAGGTGCCCCGCCTCTTGAAGAGTCAGAGGGAGAAACGGACGACTACCTCCGCCAGGGCTATCAGGAGTAAAACGCCCAATCCGGCTTGCTTGTTTTCCAGAACTAAGTCTGTTACAAGATCGGCCACTTACGCGGTCCCAAGGGAAAGCGGGGGGATTCCCCGCTTTTTTATTTAGGGGGTATCGCGAAAAGCGAGAGAAGTATTGGAAAGTATTTCTAAAACGGCGATTGAGCAAAAGCTCCTCACCCTGTGTTCGTCGCATGTCGAGCCCATGGGCTACCGTCTTGTGGATTTGGATTGTCGAGTGGGGGGGCGCTCTCTTATTCGTTTGTTTATTGAAAGAGCGTCTGAAGCGACTGTTCTCCCTGCCGTTTCTCTATCAGATTGCGTGGAAGTCAGTCGTTCGTTGGGAGAGGTTTTAGAAGGTTTTTCGGACCTTCCAGGAAGTTTTGATTTAGAGGTTTCGTCACCCGGGATTGATCGGCGGCTACGTTTACGTAGCGATTTTGATCAGAACGCGGGTCAGGAAGTTGATTTAAAACTGGTTGATCCAATGGAAGGCATTGGAGGCCGATTAAAGGGCAAGGTGCTGGGGACTGATTCTCAGCACGTTCTTGTCGCTTTGACGGGTAAACAAGAAGTGGCTGTCCCTTGGACGAAGATCAAGCAAGCCAATCGGATTTGGAAAACGGAGTAGTTATGGGTTCTGAATTAGCCAGAGTGTTGGACCAAGTAGAAAAAGACAAAGGCATCGATCGAGCGGTGCTTGTAGAGGCTCTCGAGTCTGCCATGCTCATGGCGGCCAAAAAGAAATTTGGGACCGAAAAAGAAATTGAAGCCCATTTTAATGAGGACCTGGGCGAAATAGAGCTTTTTCAGTTTAAAACAGTTGTTGAAGAAATCGACAACGATGACACTGAAATCGAAACCGATGCAGCTCGCAAGTTGGACCCCGATGTAGCGGTTGGCGATAGCATCGGTATTAAGCTCGACTCTTCAGAGTTTGGTCGAATTGCCGCTCAAACCGCCAAGCAAGTCATTATTCAAAAAGTTCGGGATGCCGAACGTGACATTATTTATAACGAATTCAACGTCCGGAAGGGGGAAGTGGTCACGGGCACTTGCCGGCGCATTGAAAAGGGTTGTCTGATTGTGGACCTCGGCCGTACCGATGCCATTTTGCCAGCGCGTGAGCAGATCCCAGGCGAAAGTTACCGTCCAGGGGACCGAGTTTTGGGCTTCTTGATTGATGTGCAGCAGACTCCTCGGGGGCCCAAGATTGTGCTTTCCCGCACGTGCCCTGAATTGCTCATTCAGCTTTTTAAACAAGAAGTTCCAGAAGTGAATGAGGGGATTGTTCAGATTAAGAGCGCCGCTCGAGAGCCCGGAATTCGCGCTAAAATCGCGGTAGTTTCCACGGATAGTGATGTCGATCCGGTTGGAGCCTGTGTCGGTGTGAAAGGTTCTCGAGTTCAAAATGTTGTTCAAGAACTTCGGGGCGAGAAGATCGATATTGTTCCCTGGAATGAAGAAGCAAGCCGGTTTGTTTGCAATGCTTTGGCTCCGGCCGAAGTGACCAAGGTTCTGATTGATGAGCACAACCATTCGATGGAAATTGTCGTGGCGGACAATCAGCTGTCTTTGGCGATCGGACGCCGAGGGCAAAACGTCAAGCTGGCTTCGATGTTGTCTGGTTGGAAGCTGGACATCGTTTCTGAAACCCGCATGCACAAACGAGTTGAAGACTCCAAAAAGCTGCTCATGGCAATTGAAGGCATGAACGATACTTTGGCTCAGAGCGCGTACCATTATGGACTAACAGTCGATCAGCTGGCTCAGGCCGATGTCGCTCAATTGGCACAGGTGCCCGGTTTCAACGAAGAAAAGGCCACAGAAATCAAAGCCAATGCCGCTACGATGGTTTCTTCAGGCAAGCTTGCTGAGATGAAAAAACAACTTCTGGATGCGGAAAAAGCGGCTGTAGCAGCAGCCAAAACAAATTCGGATGCTGTGTTTGAGCGCTTAAAGGCCGAGGTCAAAGCGCATGTGGAAAAAGAACGCACCGAAGCGGATGCTCCGGCTGCGGAAGCTGCCGAAACTTCTTCAGAAGGGTCTAAGAACTGAGAATGGCGAAAACAAAACTGAAAGTTTACGAGCTAGCCAAAGAACTGGGAGTGGATGGCCAAGTCTTGGTCAGTCAAATCCAGCGTCTTGGAGTGGACATCAAAAACGCCATGAGTGTTCTAGGCACAGAAGAAGTCCGTGCCGTTCGCGAGTTTTATCGGGCTAACGCTAAGATAAATGCCTCGGTAGCTGCTGCGACGACAGCTCAACCGGGAGTTACTGAAAAGCGAGTTGGCGCTACTGTGATTCGCCGCCGTAAGGGGGTTGAAAAAGAAGCCCCACCTGTAGAAGTGGCTCCGCCACCCGTTGTCGAAGAAATCGATGCAGTTGAGGACAGCTCTGCCGAAGTAGAAGCCGCTCCAGGAGCACCCGAGTTCGAGTCTCCTCCAGAATCACAGGAAACGATCAGCGCGACTTCCCCAGAGGCTGCTGAAAGCGCGCCCCGCGAAGTGCCTCAGGAGCCGCCAAAACGCCGAGTTTTCGGCAGTATCATCAAAAAGGTCTCCACTGAGACTCACTTGGTGGAGCAGGTTGGACCTAAGGTGGAGAAGAGGGAGCGGCCAAAGCCCGTCCCCACTACCGCGGCTCCGGCTGCTTCTGCCCCTGGAGCGGGGACATTAGGAGACCCCTCCGGTTTACGTCGAGTGAAAGAAGTCGACTTCGCTTCGCCAGAAGCTGCAAAAGAAGCTGGAAAGCGTCGGCTGGCGAATCGGCAAGATACGGTTTTCAAAAGCGCAGATTACCTCAAGCGCGAGTTGGTCCACGCCACCAAAAAGAAAAAGAACGTTATTAGTCGTCCGGCAATGCGAACGCTCATCACCAAGCCAGCGGGCCATAAGCGTGTCGTTGAGATGGGTGATTCGATTACCGTGAGTGAATTCGCGAAGCAGATTGGGGTTAAGGCCACAGCGGTCATCACAAAACTGATGGCGCTGGGAGTCACGGCGGCAATCAATGACACGATAGATTTTGATACAGCCACATTGGTGGGGCCTGAGTTTGAGCATGAAGTGAAACAGAAGGTTTTCCGCGAGGAAGATTTTATCCCACAAATTGAGGCACCCGCGGGCGATATGAAATCGCGTCCGCCCGTTGTCACCATTATGGGCCACGTGGATCATGGCAAAACCTCGCTTCTCGATGCGATTCGCAAATCCAAAGTTGCCGCGGGGGAAGCTGGCGGGATCACGCAACACGTCGGCGCCTACACCGTGCAAGTTCCCAAAGGCAAGATCACCTTTGTGGACACTCCTGGCCACGAAGCATTTACCGCAATGCGGGCGCGAGGAGCTAAGGTTACTGACATCGTCGTGGTGGTTGTCTCGGCAGTAGACGGCGTTATGCCCCAAACACTGGAGTCCATTAACCACGCTCAAGCAGCTTCAGTGCCAATCATCGTGGCAATCAACAAAGTGGATCTCCCCGATGGTAATCCCGATCGTATTAAGCAAACTTTATCGGGACATGGATTGAACCCTGAAGAGTGGGGTGGGGACACGATGTACCTGCCTGTCTCGGCTAAGACCGGAAAGGGGCTCGATCAGCTTTTGGAGGCGATTTTGCTCCAAGCAGAAATGCTCGAGCTTCAAGCCCATTATGAAATCCCGGGACGTGGTACGGTGATTGAATCTCGGCTTGAAAAAGCCCGCGGTCCGGTTGCGACTGTATTAGTGCAGCAAGGAACTCTGCGAGCGGGAGACCTCGTTGTCTGCGGTGTTACCTATGGAAAAGTCCGCGCCATGCAGGACTCCTACGGTAAAAGTATTAAGACTGCCGAGCCGGGGGATCCGGTTGAAATCCTCGGTCTCCCCGAAGTGCCTACGGTAGGCGATGATTTCTTCGTCGCAGAGAGCGAAAAGTCTGCTCGAGAACTCACCACCGTGCGTGCAGATCGTCTGAAGGCAAATTCCCTGAGTTCCCGCCCCAAAGTAACTTTGGAGCAAATGCTTGCAGCAGCTCCAGTGGGCGACAAAGAATTGCGCGTTGTTCTCAAAGCGGATGTGCAGGGGTCGGTGGAAGCGCTAAAAGAAGCGCTTTCGAAAATTCCGACGGATAAAGTACGTATGCGGGTTCTTCACTACGCTACTGGTGGGATCAACGAAAGCGACGTCATGCTTGCTTCTGCAAGCAAGGCAGCCGTGATCGGGTTTAATATTCGACCAGATACCAAGGCTTTGAAACTGGCTGAGAGTGAAGGGATTGAGGTTCGGACGTACAGCATTATTTATGAGCTGTTGGACGACGTGCGTGCTCTCATGGAAGGCCTGTTGGATAAGCAGGTAAAAGAGAAAGTCATCGGCCGAGCCGAGGTGCGCGAACTCTTTACTGTACCCAAAATCGGGGTCATCGCGGGAAGCTCGGTTCTGGACGGCAAGGTTACCCGTGGCTGTTTCTTGCGTCTTTTGCGAGATAGCCGGGTGGTTTACGAAGGAAAAGTTAGCAGTCTGCGTCGCTTCAAAGACGACGTAAAAGAAGTTTCTCAAGGTTTTGAGTGCGGGATTGGTCTGGAAAACTTCAATGATGTGAAACCCGGCGACCAGTTTGAAGCCTTTATTAAAGAAGAATCGGCAGACACGCTCTAGTCAGGAAGGTTTTTTCTTCGTGGTAAATTCAGGGTCTCACCGCGTACAAAAAATGGCCTCCTTAATTCGGGCTGAGATCGCGCGCCTGTTGATCTCGGAAGTGTCCGATCCACGTCTTAGGCACCTTGTGATTACCGAAGTCGAACTTACTAAAGACCTGCGTTTGGCACGAGTTTACTATGAGCTGGGTGAGGGGTCCGACACCAAAGAAGTGAATCGCGGCTTACATAGTGCTTCCGCTTTTTTTCGTCGTAAATTGGGCACAAACCTGGATTTAAAGTATGTCCCTGAGCTGGTTTTCGAAACAGACGAGCACTCCCATAAACTTAACCACCTCCTATCTGTATTGGATAAGGTGAGCCGAGAAAGCCACCCTGTTTCGCCTGGAGCTGAGCATGAATGAAATGGTTTTGGTCGTTGATAAGCACGATGGGCCAACCAGTTTTGACGTTGTCCGTAGTGTGAAGCGTATTTTGGGCGGGGATGCCAAGGTGGGGCATGCTGGAAGCCTGGATCCGTTTGCGACCGGAGTTCTGGTCGTGCTCACAGGAAGAGCCACCAAGCTCTCAGACGCGCTTTTGACAGCTGACAAAAGCTATCGAGCCTGGGTGAAGCTGGGGGAAAAAACCGATACTTTGGATAGAACCGGTGAGGTAGAAGCCACTGCTCCCGTGCCCTCTTTAACCGAAGCCCAGATTCGGGAAGCGCTGGCCGGCCTGGTGGGTGAGTGGCACCAAACGCCTCCCATGTACAGCGCCAAAAAACTGCACGGGGTGCGCCTTTACGACTTGGCTCGGCAGAATATCCGCGTCCGGCGGGAGCCGATTCCTGTTCAGTTGCACAGGATGGATTTTATTTCTTTTGACGGGAGTGTCATTGAGTTTGAAGTGTCTTGTAGCAAGGGGACGTACATTCGGAGCCTTGCGGAAGAGGTCGGACAGCGTCTCGGGACGGTGGCCCACCTGAAGGAACTGCGAAGGCTTTCCTGCGGAGAGTTTTCGCTTTCGGATAGTGTTACCTTGGCTCAACTCCAGGCCGATTTGGCCAGTTGGCAGGACAAGGGCTATCGCAATTACCGCAAATTGTTGCAGGGGGAGTGGGTGGGTCCCAATCCTCGAAAAAAACTAAATCAGAAGCCCGATTTTGGTCGTAAGACCCAGGGTTTGCAAACGGGTACTAACAGTGGTAGTACCTTTTTGGCTTAATGAATTGAGCATGAGGTAGCTACTTTGAGTCTCGAGAAGCAAAAGAAAACAGAAGTTATCACGGGTTTTAGAGTGCACGAGCGCGACACGGGGTCGCCAGAAGTGCAGGTTGCTCTACTAACCGAACGGATCACCGAGCTGACTCCGCATTTTAAGAACCATAAAAAAGATCACCACTCTCGCCGAGGGCTGCTCCGAATGGTCGGACGCCGGCGACGGATTCTGGATTACATTAAAAAGACGAATGAGGAGCGATATACTGCTCTCATCACCCGTCTCAAAATCCGTAAGTAGTGCATCTAAAAAGATGGCCCCGGCGGGCCATTGCACATCCAAATGGAGAGATACATATGAAACCCATCGAAGTCAGTGTGGACTACGGCGGTCGTAAACTCAGTCTACAAACTGGGAAATTAGCAAAACAGGCAGATGCCTCTATCCTCGCTACTTATGGCGAAACCATGGTGCTGGTGACAGTCGTTGCTAGCAAGGAAGTCAAAGAAGGTCAGGACTTTTTCCCCTTAACAGTAGATTACCAAGAAAAATATTATTCTGCGGGTCGTATTCCAGGGGGCTTCTTCAAGAGAGAAGCTAAGCCTTCGGATCGCGCAACACTGTCTGCACGATTGATTGACCGGCCTTGCCGCCCTCTTTTTCCAGAGGATTTCCTCTGTGACACGAACGTCGTGGCTACCGTGCTTTCGACCGATGGAACGAACGAGCCTGATGTCGTTGCCAGCATTGCAGCCAGTGCGGCTTTGCATATTTCAGACATTCCGTTTGGCGGTCCAGTAGCAACTTGCCGCGTAGGCCTGAAAAATGGCGAGTTCCATATCAACATTCCCCCTGCCGAAGCGGGCGATAGTGATTGTGAGCTTTTGGTTTCTGGTGTCCGCACCGGTGTCATCATGGTGGAAGGAAACTCGAAGGAGATTTCCGAGAAAGTCATGATCGATGCCATCGATGCCGCCCATAAAGCGATGCAGCCGATCTTCGACATGCAAGACGAGTTGCGAGAAAAAGTCGGGAAAGAAAAGCGGGATTATCCAAAACCACCGCGTAATAAAGAGCTTAAAGAGAAAATGCGCAAAGAAAGCGCTTCGAAGTTGAAAGAAGCGTTTGCCATTAGGGAGAAGCTCGCCCGCTATGAAGCGCTGACAAAATTGAAGAAGGATCTCAAGGCTAAGTTTGAGATTGCGGAGCCAAAGAACAAAGAAGAAAAAGCCCACAACGGTTTGATTTCTCTTTATTTTGAAGAGCTCAAGAGTGAGTACGCGCGTGAATTGACTTTGTCGTCGAAGCACCGAATCGACGGACGCGCCTATAACGCGATTCGTTCGATTGCCTGCGAAACGAATCTTTTGCCTCGTGTGCACGGCTCTGCCTTGTTTACCCGAGGGGAAACACAGGTTCTGGGTACTGTGACTCTTGGAACCTCGGACGACGAGCAGAAGATCGACTCGATCAACGGGAATTTTCAAAAGACTTTCATGTTGCATTACAACTTCCCACCGTTCTCGGTCGGGGAAGCGCGCCCCTTGCGTCCACCCGGTCGCCGTGAAATTGGGCACGGTTTTTTGGCGGAAAGAGCGTTGTCTTATGTAATTCCCCCCAAAGAAGTGTTCCCTTATACCATTCGTTTGGTTTCGGAAGTTTTGGAGTCCAATGGATCTTCCTCGATGGCCACTGTTTGCAGTGGGTCTATGGCATTGATGGACGCCGGGGTTCCCATCCCGAAGCCAGTCGCTGGTGTTGCCATGGGCTTGATCAAAGAAGGTGAACGGTATGCCGTGCTTTCCGATATTCTGGGTGACGAAGATCACCTAGGAGACATGGACTTTAAAGTTTGTGGGACTCAAGACGGGATCACCGCTTTTCAGATGGATTTGAAAATCGGCGGAGTGAGCCGAGAGATTATGGAAGAGGCTCTCGAGCAGGCCCGAGAAGGCCGTTTACATGTGCTTGAGAAGATGAATGAGGCGATTTCGGAACCCAAAAAGGAATTCTCTCCGTACGCCCCGCGCATTTTCACCATCAAAGTAAAGCCTGAAAAAGTACGCGAAGTAATCGGTAGCGGTGGAAAAGTGATCCGCTCTATTATTGAACGTACCGGAGTTAAGATTGATATCGAAGATGACGGCACGGTGAATATCGCTTCCGCTGACAATGCGAGTGCGCAAAAAGCGATCGATATCATCAACCAGATCATCGCTGAGCCAGAAATCGGTCGAGTTTACGAAGGTAAAGTCACGCGAATCGCGGATTTCGGTGCGTTTGTTGAGATACTGCCTGGAACGGATGGGCTCTGCCATATTTCGGAGCTAGAGCACTTCCGGGTTCGACGCGTTGAAGATGTCGTCAAGGAAGGCGACGTGATCAAAGTAAAATGCCTCGACGTGGACTCTCAGGGAAAGATTCGCTTGTCGCGTAAGGCTCTGTTACCCAAGGGCGGAGGCGACGCTCCTCCATCTCCGACGAGAACAGAGGAAGTTGTGGAGTCTGCCGTCGAGGGGGGAGATCTCCCCGGCGTAGAAGCCACGGTAGAGGCCGCAGCAACTCCAGCTCCGGCTAACGTCGATGCCGATGACGATGATTTCGATAATTTTGGAAATCGAGCCGATTTGGGCGGTCGCACGCCGCGGTTTGAGCGTTCTAACCGTGAACCCCGTTTTGATCGGGGCGGCGGCAGCCGTGAGGGCAGGGGCTCCCGCGAGCCACGAGAATCGAGAGACTCCCGTGACACAAGAGGACACCGAGAACCTCGAGAGCCGCGTGGGCATGGCCGTGAGCCAAGAGAACGGGCGGACCATCGTTCCGATCGTCCTGAGCGCGGGAATGAACGCCCTCGTGGAGGAGTAGAACGTGGTTTTCGTGACCGCGGAGAAGGCCGTTCGGACAGAGATTCTAGCCGACTCGATCGAGCACCGCGAGATCGCGACCGTTCGTTAGACCGAGAGCCTCGTTCAGATCGCGGTGGCCGTAGCAGCCACCACCGAGACCGTGAACCTCGCATGCATTCTGATCGGCACGACAGGGGCAACGAGCGAGGTTTGGATCGCGGCGAAAGAGGCGGTTTTGATCGTCCCGCTCGAAGCAGTGGTCGTTCTGACAGAGATATTGGAGATCGTGATAGCTCTCGCAGGAGCAGTTCGAGTCGTCCTAGTGCGGGACGGGATCGCGATTCGCATTCCCCGCGTCGTGAAAGTGGCGGAAGGTCTCACCGTGATGAGGAACCTCGTTCTTCTTCCAGGGGAGGCTCGGGGAGCGGTCGGTTCGCTCGTTTTGAGCGAGGCGATCTGACTTCGCGTAAAGACTTGCGCTTTGATCGAGATGAAGAGCGCCTGCCCGACTTTGAGGTTGGAAGTCGACGGTTTGTCGACGATGACGAATAAATAAAGTCGAATGCGTCAAAACGCACTTCCAGTTGCTCCAACCCTTTTTCAGAAGGCCGTTCTTGAGAACGGCGTGACCATCGTTGCGGAAAAGCATCCTCACGTCCGAAGCGTTTCGGTGGGTGTTTGGGTGCGTCTGGGCAGTGCTTTTGAGTCCAAAAGCACTAACGGGATCAGTCATTTTATTGAGCACATGGTGTTCAAAGGGACCCAGACCCGTTCTCCGTTGCAGATCGCAACCGTTCTGGAGTCTTTGGGTGGGGATCTTAACGCATTTACGGACAGAGAGCTGACTTGTTTCCACGCAACCGCGCTTTCTGAACACCTAGATCAAGCTTTGGATGTGCTGAGCGACCTCATTCTTCGGCCTACTTTTCCAAAAGCACAGCTAGAGCGTGAGCGCAAAGTGGTTTTGCAGGAAATGTCCATGGTTGAGGACTCGCCCGAGGAATGGATCAGCGACCTGTTCTTCGAAACCGTTTGGAAAGACCAACCTCTCGGTCAGCCGGTGATTGGAACCAAGCGTAATATTCAGAATTTGAGCCGTGCCCAACTGGTTCGTTTTTTTAATTCCCACTACAGGCCCGAAAATTTGGTTATAAGCGCCGCGGGAAACTTAGATTTTGAAGATCTGGTGGCGAAATGTCGCAAATACTTTGTTTTTGAAAAAGGCCCCGCAACCCGGGCGCCCAAGCGCGCTGTTTCGCGCTATCAAGGGCGCTCGCGGGCAGTTACCACCGAATCGGAACAGCTGCATTTGCTTCTGGGCTTCGAAGGGGTTGGGTTTAAGGACCCCTACCGGTTTGATGCCCTTGTATTGAGTTTTTTCTTGGGGGGAGGGATGAGTAGCCGCCTTTTCCAGGAGATTCGAGAGAATGCGGCCCTGGCCTATGCTGTTGAGTGCGATTGCGTTCCCTACTCAGACACCGGCATATTTTCCTTTTATGTGGGAATGGCCCCCAAGTCATTCAAGGAGTGTTTGGCGATCTTGGGTCGAGAAATTCACAGCTTGCGGGACACACCGCTGAGCGATGAGGCGCTACAAGTGGTTAAAGGCCAGATTAAGGGCAATATTATCCTGTCTTCTGAGCAAGTAGAAGTCCGCCAAGAATCGCTGGGGAGAAATGAAATCATCTTTGGTCGCTACATCACTTTAGAGGAAGTGGTCGAGGAGATCGAACGCGTTTCTCCTAAGCGCATCCAGGAACTTGCGAATCGGCTCTTTGTGCCGGAAAAAGAATCGGTCGTCACTTTGGGGCCAATCAAACTCAAAGGGCGTAAGCCAAGCATTTTTTAGGGGGGTCTATGGAAAAAATCACCGTTCGTTTCAGAAAATTACACCCAGCAGCTCTAGTGCCGCAGTACATGACGAGTGGCGCAGCGGGATGCGATGCGTTTGCCTGTTTAAATGAAACAATGGTAGTTGCGCCCGGGAAAAGAGCGGCGTTGTCGACGGGGTTGTCCATTGAAATTCCACAAGGCTACGAAGTACAAGTTCGCCCTCGAAGCGGCCTGGCTTGGAAAAATGGCCTCACAGTCGTCAACGCACCAGGCACTATTGACAGCGATTACCGTGGTGAAGTGAAGGTACTCGTGATCAATCTGGGAGAAGAAGCCGTCATTATTAAAAACGGCGACCGAATTGCTCAGTTAGTTTTGCAAAAGGTCGATCAAATCGATTGGCAAGAAGTCGACAGTCTCGGGGATAGCGCGCGGGGTGCGGGTGGATTTGGAAGTACTGGGGTGCATCCTCCCTCTTTGAGCTAGGCGTTTGCCTGAGTGATCAAAAGCGGCTGAAGTAGATGTGGGTCAGCCTGAGATTAGGAAAATCTCTTCTGTATTTGTCTAATATTCCTTGCTTCAAAAAACTGAGCTGCTGCATCCACACTGGATCGCGCACCACGACTGTAATGGTGCCGCTACGAATGCGGCTGGGGTGAGAAACGCGTGCGGCTGCTTCGCCCACGTACTTGGGCCATGCCTCGATGGCTTTGGTTTGCTCGATCTGAATCAGTGTCTCGGGGTCTTTCTTAAAGAAAACCGATAGGAGTGCGGCAAAATTTGGTGGGGTGGCTTCGCCCTGCCTTCGGCGCTTGGTGGTTGCCTGTTCGCGATCGCGACGGCGTTTGCGTTGGATTTCCAAAAGTCTTTTTTCGTCTTCATCCATCGCGAGCCCCTCCTTTTTACATAGAATCATCCACTAGCCTTGTCACGTTGCTCTCAGTCGATCCGTTTACTTGGTGTTCCCTCCATCCCCCCGGAACCGGATAAGGCGAGTGGTTCGCCCTATCCGGTTCTAATTTTAACCCCCGTCCTTCTGTGCTACAACTTTACCGGGACTGGGAGAAACTGAATATGGACAGGAACTTAGCACTCGAGTTTGTTCGCGTAACAGAAGCAGCAGCCTTGGCGGTGGGCCCGTGGGTGGGCCGTGGAAACGAAGAAGAGGCGGACCGGGCGGCCGTAGAGTCAATGCGAAAAGCATTTGATTCTATCCGTTTTGAAGGGACGATCGTCATCGGCGAAGGGGAGCGGGATGAAGCTCCTATGCTCTACATTGGTGAAAAAGTAGGCAGCAAAGATGGCCCACGGATTGATATCGCTTGCGATCCTCTCGAAGGGACTACCATTACCGCATTAGGCCGAAGTGAAGCTATTTCGGTGATAGCGGCCGCCGAAGATGGTTGTTTTCTCCATGCGCCAGATACCTATATGGACAAGCTTGCAGTGGGGCCGGCGGCGAAAGGGGTCATCGACATTACCCGAGGTCCCACTTGGAATTTGAAGGAAATCTCCAGAGCCACCGGTAAGCGTATTTCTGATCTGATGGTGATTGTACTAGATCGGCCACGGCATGCAGATCTCATTGCTGAGGTTCGAAGTGCGGGTGCGCGCATTCGCCTCATCGGCGATGGCGACGTGTCGGCTGCTGTTGCTGTTGCTCAGGAAAACACCGGCGTCGATGTGTTGATGGGGGTGGGAGGGGCTCCCGAAGGTGTTATTGCTGCCGCTGCCATGCGTTGTTTAGGCGGGGATTTTCAAGGAGTCCTTCGGTTTCGAAGCGAATCAGAAAAAGAGCGTGCTCTGAAAATGGGCATAAAGGACACGACAAAGGTCTACTCTATGGAAGATTTGGCTCGGGGAAAAGTCATGTTCATCGCGACGGGCATTACGAATGGGAGTTATCTGCAGGGAGTTCGCTACTATGGAGGTGGGGCGCATACTCACTCAGTCGTGATGCGTTCCGAAACCGGGACCCTAAGAGAGATCCATGCAACGCACCGTTTTGAAACCAAACCTCGGTATGGGTGGTGAGCGATGGCAAAAGTAGTAGAACATCGGACCATGGCTGTTTCCGCGGACGCGCTTAGACGAGCTATTTTGGATTTTGAGAAATATCCGGATTTCGTTTCGGAAGTCGTGTCTGCCAAAGCTCATGAAAAAAAATCAGATGGCTCACAGTTGGTTGATTTTGAAATCGAAGTCGTCAAAAAATTTCAATACACCCTCGAGTTCAACCTCACCAACCCCAACCTTTTGCGTTGGCGGTTGATCGAGAGTAATTTTTTTACGGCCAACGAAGGGTCCTGGGAACTAGAAAGTATCGGCGACAAACAGACCAAAGTGACCTATTCGCTGGATGTGGGGGTTAAGTTCTTGATTCCTAGCTGGGTATCCAAGAAACTGACCGAAGTAAGTCTCCCTCGTTTGCTGGATTCGTTTGAATCTCGCGCCAAGAAGCTAAAAGGGTAAGTCATGAGTGATGAAAAAGATCCCAAGTCTGAAAACGCAGGAGATCGTTCCTGGTGGGGGGATGCACTGAAAGAACTAACGGCCTCGGGTCTAGCGACCCTGTTTATGACCGAGGAGTCTGTTCGCGGGTATCTCAGGGAGAAAAAGTTTCCCAAAGAAATGGTGGGAGTTTTGCTCGAGAACATGGGGCGCCGAAAAGAGGATATTTATAAAATTGTGGGTAAAGAAGTGGGTGCGTTTCTCAGCAAAATCGATCTCTCCAAAGAACTGGGAAAGTTCCTAGAAACCCACCGTATCAGTGTGGAAGGCAAAATCGCCTTTGAACCGCGTGAAAAAAACAAGAAGGAGTCTGTTTAATGAGTGAGCCCAGAGTCATTGCAACCGAAAATGCCCCCAAAGCCATTGGTCCCTATTCGCAAGCCGTTCAAGTGGGACAGTTTCTCTTTTGTTCTGGGCAAATTCCTTTGGACCCAGTGAGCGGCAATCTGGTCGGTACTGAGATCGTGGCGCAGACAAAACAAGTGATGAAGAATATCCACGGCCTCTTAAGTTCCCAAGGACTAGACTATTCACATATTCTCAAAACGACGGTCTTTCTTCAAAGCATGGGCGATTTTGCGGCCTTTAATGAAACCTACGCTTCCTTCCTCAAAGCTCCCTATCCAGCACGATCTACTGTTGAAGTAGCAGCTCTGCCCAAGGGCGCTTTGGTAGAAATCGAGTGTGTGGTTCGACTTTGAAACGGGCTGGCGCACTGCTGGGATGGATAAGCCTATTGGGCCTAGGGGCCTGGGGCATAGGATTGCCTGCCTGGAGCGCCCCTCAGGTGGTGCTCAATGGGATCGCCGGAAAAGTACAGGGGCATGGTGTTTCAGTGCGGGATGGGCGTTTTTTTTTGGCCCTACAACGCTTTCGGGAGGGGAAAAACGATCCCTTTGCTGCGGAAACCCCAGCCGAGCTTCGGTCGGCGGTTCAGCGTATCTTATTGGAAGAAATGGTTTTTTTGGAGCTGAAAAGCTTGAAGTTTGAGGCGGGACCCCGGGCGGAAGCGGAAGCGATCATCCGAGAGCGAAAAAAGAAGGCGGCCCCCCGACTATGGGAGAGCCTGCTGAAAACTTATGGTAAGACGGAGGCCGAAGCCATCGATACGGTTTGGAAGAGTCTTCAAGTCGAACGCTTTATCCAAAAGCGTATTGAGACTATGACTCCGATCCTTTCTGCCAGCGAAGTGGACGCGTTTATTCGGCAGAGAGAGACGGCCAGGCGATTGGATGAGGCCGAGCTGGTAAAACTAAGACCGCAAGCTTCGATGGATTTGCGCAAAGAGCGCACACGGAAAGAACTGGAAGAGTGGATAAGCCTTCTCAAAAAGAAGTACTCGGTAGTGAACTACCTAGAACCGGTCCCAGGATAAATCTGGTCACCGCCTTCGTCCCTTTGACTTGTGCGCATTTGGATTCCGTCTTTCAGATTGCGGCCGCCAGTTTTCCCACAGTTTGGTCCGAAAAAGATTTTGCCTATTTTCTCGCTCATGAAAACCGACTCAGTGTGGGGTTGGTTTCCCAGTCTGAAGGGAAACAGAGGCTACGCGCCTATTTTTTGGCGCTTCTGGTTCAAGGAGATCTCGATATTATTTCTATTGCCACCGACCCAGCATGCCGGCGTTTGGGGCTAGCTTATGACTTGCTTTCTCATGTGTGCGCGGAGCCGAGAGTGCAACGATGCTTTTTGGAAGTAGAGACAGAAAACTCCGGTGCCATCGGCCTATACCAAAAGGCGGGCTTTCATATTCTGGGGCGCCGCCCTGCCTACTATGGGTCAGGCCGGGACGCTTATCTAATGCGTTGGCTCAAGAAACATTAAGCCCTTAGGGTCAGATTTTCCGGATCCACGATCGAATCCTGGGATCTGTTGAGCCATTGCGGCGGTAAGAAGGCAGCCGTAAAGGACCACACACCGTGCACTGGTGTCTTGAAGTATCCACAGAGGCAGCGCCGAGAAGGTTTGTCTTCAACAAGAACCGAACCAGGTCGAAATAGAGTCGGTTTTTTTTTTGTTCGAGGTAAGCGCTGATATCAAAGCCCTTTTGGTAGAACGCTGCTACCAAGTCTTGCTTCACTTCGAAACAACATTTTCCTATCGATGGGCCAACAATCGCTCGGGTTTGGGAAAGAGGATAACCCCAAGCTTGCAGAGTGCTGGGAAGAATCCCCTCTAATGTCCCTCTCCAGCCCGCATGGATTGCAGCGATAGGCGATTCTTCTGTTTCTCCATGCAGCAGAACAGGTACGCAGTCTGCTGTAAAGACATGCAGGCTCTTGCCCCTGTCGCGCGTAAAGCCGGCATCGGCAACGGCATGCGGGGAACCCAACTCCAATCCGTCGAGGCAGATCGTACGGCGAGTATGCTCCTGAGAAAACCAGGCCGGAGTATCTCCTTTGGACTCGACCTCAAAACCAAAGCGCAACCAAATCGGCGGATTCATGTATCCCACTCTCGGATCTCAAGCAGCATTTCGTCAAATACCCTGGGGCGTTTTGCTTGGAATTGGAGGGACTCTCCAGAAATGGGGTGAACAAATCGCAGCTCCTGAGCGTGGAGCAGAGTCCCTGAAAGGGATTCTGCTTTTTTAACCAGCTGCGGTGCCAACGTTTTTCGACGGCTCTCGGTGATTCCTCTCCCATACAGCGGATCCCCGACAATGGGGTGATTGTCCTCGCATAAATGCACTCGCAACTGGTGAGTGCGCCCTGTATAGGGAAAAAGCTTTACGTGGGTAAAATGGTGTGAAACGAACTCAGATTTCCAGTCAGTAATCGCTTCGCGTCCATTTTGAGTTCGGCTGCTCTGTTTAAGACGATTGACACGATCCCTGCCGATTTTGGACCGGTAGCGTCCCTGTCCTTCTAGCTTGCCCCAGACAACGGCTTCGTAGGTTTTTTTGATCTGACGATTTTGAAAGAGCGCGCTGAGTTTTTCTTGAACATGACGATTCTTTGCGATGAGCAAGACGCCGCTGGTCCCCTTGTCCAAGCGATGCACGATCCCGGGTCGCTCTGACTCAATTGAGGAAAAGTCATCTTCCCCTTCCAAGTGGTGCAGTAGGTGGTTCACTAAAGTCGGGCCCTCATGGCTTGGAGCAGGGTGCACGACCGTACCTTGGGCCTTGTTCAGTACGAGGAGGTGGGCGTCTTCAAAAAGGATTTCGAGTTCCCCAGGCACTGCAGCGGTCTTAGACTCAGGTTCTAGCCGGCTCCAATCGCCTTGCACGGTATCACCCTCGCGAACTGGCGCTCCGGGCTTCGTGATCGGCTTGCCGTTAACAGTTACCGCTCCTTGGTGAATCTGCTGTTGGAGAAAAGAACGGGATTCGGCGCTACAAGCCACGAGAAAGGCGTCTAACCGAATGCTGGTGGCCT
>JACCDG010359374.1_pt1 | contig 90448 bp, 89 predicted proteins | sample 7442471 | NCBI WGS metagenome assembly JACCDG01 (sample SAMN15323444, study PRJNA562643) | freshwater metagenome | isolation source: river surface water | place: USA:Blue River Watershed | collected 2017-08-17 | reverse complement strand
GTTCCGCTGCGCGAGGAACGTGCACAGGGTCGTGGCCAGCACCTGCGGCAGATGGCTGATGTGGGCGACGATTTCGTCATGGGCGTCCGGGTCGACCGACGTGACCTCCGCCTCGAGCGCCGTCCAGAAACGCGCCACGCCCTCCAGTGCCGCCGCATCGGTCGCCGGCAGCGGCGTGATGAAGCAGACCCTCCCGCGGAAAAGATCGGCGTGGCCGTTCTCCCAGCCCGTCTTTTCGCTGCCGGCCATCGGATGCGCGCCCACGAAGTGGGCCCGACCGGCCAGCGCCGCATGGGCTGCGCGGGTCAACGCGCCCTTCGTCGATCCGACGTCGGTGACCCAGGCGCCGCTGCGGACGTGGGGAGCGATCTGCGCGACCAACTCGGCGATGCGATCGACGGGCGCGGCGAGCACCACCAGATCGGCCTCGCGCACGGCGGCTTCGGGCGTCGCGGCCACGCTGGCGCACCACGGCTGGTTCTCCAGGGCGATGCGCACCTCGGGGCGGCGGGCCCAGACGGTGATGCGCTGGGCAACCCCGCGGGCGTGGGCGGCGAGGCCGACGGAGCCGCCGAGCAGGCCGGGAGCCAGGATGCAGAGGTGCGGAATCACAGGGAGGAAAACGGTGCCGAGGCGCGCCGAGAGAGTTTAGGCAGATCCGAGCTGGACGATCCGGTCGAACTCCGCCCGAAGCAGCGGCATGACGGACAATCGACTTTGTCGAATCAGCGCGATGTCGGCGAGTGCCTTGTCGGCTTTGATCGTCGCGAGCGTCACCGGTTGCCGCAGTGCCCGCACCGCCCGGAGCTTGACCGCGACCCAACCCTCGTCCGCGGGGACCGTCGGATCGGGAAAGGCGGTTTGCGCGACCTCTGCGATTCCCATCACCTGCCGCGGGTCCATGCTGGCGTAGAAGAGCACCGCGTCCCCAGCCTGCATGGCCTTCAAGTTGTTCCGGGCTTGGAAATTACGCACCCCGTCCCAGACGGTCTGCCCATCGGCGACGAACGTGGCCCAGGCGTAGGTCTCGGGTTCCTGTTTCACCAGCCAGTATTGCTTTTTCATGGTCCGGGGTTTCGCTGCGCTGCACGACAATGGAGCCGACCCCTGAAGAAAAGGCAAAAGCCAGTCGAGTGCTGGTCTGGCTTTATCTATTGATGGCGATTGGCATTGGTTTGCCGTTCGTACTTTTTTTCCTGTTTCGGTGAGGGGGTGAGCCGAAGGGAGTGGGGTCGATGAATAAGACCCTCTGGCCGATCCGGATCGTGTTCGTGGCCCTGTGTGGCGCCGCGGGGGGCTTGGTGTGCTACGCGATTCCGGAGTGGGACCGACTGAGGCTCTTTGCGGTCATGGTCGGGCTGCTGCTTGGGATCCTGATCGTTCTGGTGGACCTCCTGTTGCGCGGATTCTCCCTGCGGGGCCTGAGCGCGGTCACCTTCGGGCTCGGGATCGGCTCGCTGATTGGCTACTTGCTGAGTGCGTCACCGCTCTTTGAGCAGGGCGATCCGCAGATGATCTATCTCGCTCGCCTCGGCCTTTTCCTCACGTGCGGCTACCTCGGCACGGTCATCGCGCTGCGGGGCAAGGATGAGTTCAACCTGGTAATCCCGTATGTCCGTTTCGTGCCGCACGACGTGCACGTGCCCTTGGTCGTCGTTGACGCCAGCGCGTTGATCGACGGGCGGATCGTGAAGGTGTGCGAGTCGGGTTTCCTCGGTGCCGCACTGGTCATCCCACGCTTTGTGCTGAATACCGTGCAGGCCATCGCCGATTCGCCCGAGCCGCATCGGCAGGCGCGCGGGCGACGCGGTCTTGAAGTGCTGAATGAACTACGCCAGATCCCGCGCTTGGACTTGCGTGTGCACGAGAGCGAGGCCCGACCCGACGAAGTCGACGCCAAGCTGGTGTTCCTCGCGCGCTCCTTGCAGGCCCGGCTGATGACGACGGACTACAACTTGGCCAAGCTGGCTGAGTTCCAAGGTGTCCCGTGGCTGAATCTCCACGCGTTGGCGCGCTCGTTGAGGGCGGAGCTCGCCCTCGGCCAGAGTGTGGAGGTTCAGTTGGTCAAGGCCGGCAAGGAACCGGGGCAGGCCGTCGGCTTCTTCGATGACGGATCGATGGTCGTGGTCGCCGACGCCCTCGCAAGGGTGGGTCAGGTCGTGCGGGTCGAGATCACCGGCCTGATGCCTTCCGCCGGGGGTAAGCTGGCCTTCGCCCGGCTCGAGCCGGAGCGGAGACTTTGACCGCTTCCTCGCAGACCCACCCGAGAAACTTTGGTGTTTACTCGCGGGGCGGGCTTCCTCAAAAACTCCCTTCCTTTCCGGGGCAGTAGCTCAGTTGATAGAGCGCTTCGTTCGCAATGAAGAGGTCGTGGGTTTGATTCCCATCTGCTCCACCAGTTTTCCCTCCGTCGCCTCTTCTTTACCGGGAGGCGACGTTTTTTTTACAACGTGGCGCACTCGACGCGCGGCCGGGAACGGTATGGAGTCTGCTGGTGTCAGAAGGTGAAGGGCGGACGCTTTGTCCGCCGAACGACTGAAACCTGAGGTTGATTCATCATGAGCAAGAAGTCCAAGAAGCCCGCCAAGCCTGCCGCCCCACAGGTCAAGCCAGTCAAACGAACCAAGGCCCGCCGCCCTGCGGCGCCCAAGGTCTCCAGCGCCGCCAAGGTGCCGCGTAAGGCTCTGCAACCGCGTCGCGTCACCCATCGCACGCCTCAACCGATCCCGATCCCGGACCGCGGCGACGTGGCGGTCCCGGTCGCGGCCGCACCGGTTGCGGTATTGCCTTCGGCCATCACCGTTGCGGCGATCATCGACGTCGGCTTCGGCAACACTCTCTTCATCCGCGGTCAGGGAGCGGGGCTCAATTGGTCGTCCGGTGTCGCGATGCAGTGCGAGGCCGACAACCGCTGGACGATCACGGTGCCGACGCACGGCCCGGTGGTCTTCAAGCTTTTGGTGAACGACCTGACGTGGAGCCAGGGCGAGAACTACGAGGCCTTGCCCGGCGAGGCCGTGCAGGTTTCGCCAAGCTTCTAGGCAAGGGCCCGAGTGGTCCGACCCCGCGCGGCGGATCGGCGATCCGCCGCGCGGTCCGGGAGTGGATCAGGGTTCGCCGACCAGCTTGTCTACTTGACCGGCCGGTAGCGTCGTCGCTTTCAGTTCCAGCTTGCCGCGCTCGACGTCCGTCAGCTTCGCGAGGTCGTTCGGGTGCTGCACGACCCGCGGCGTGAGGAAGATCAGCAGCTCGGTTTTAGCGGTCTGCCGGGTCGTGCGCTTGAAGAGGTTGCCCAGCAACGGCACGTCGCCCAGCAGCGGGACCTTGCGGTCTTGGCTGGTGGTCTGGTTCGAGATCAGCCCGCCGATCACGACGGTGCTCTCGCTCGGCGTCACCACCACCGTGTCGGCCGACCGCTTGTCGATCACCGGCGTGTTCACGGTGTCGGAAATGGCGACGGTGCGCTCACTCAGCGCGGAAATTTCGGGCGTGACGATCATTTCGACCAGACCCTCGGAGGTGATGAACGGCGTCACGCGCAGGATGATGCCGATATCCTGATACTGAACCGTATTCGTGGTCTGGCCGGTGTCGCTGATGCGGGAGTTGGTGATGAACGGCACCTCCTGACCGACCATGATGGTGGCCTGCTGGCTGCTGCGGGCGAGGATCGAGGGGCGCGAGAGAATCTCGGTTTTCCCCACCGTGGAGAGCGCGCGAAGGGTGGCGTTCACGTCGGGGCCGACCACGTTGTAGATGCCGCCGGTCGCGGAGCCGCCGAAGACTGTGCTCGCGGTGGAGGTCGTCCGGTCGCCGAGGGAAATGCCGCGGCGCTGCAGCTCGGCGCCGACATCGAGGTCGTTGTTGTGCGTGACCTGGACGAAGACGACGTTGATCAGCACCTGCGGCTTGGGCCGGTCGAGGCTTTCAATGACCTGCCGGATGCTCTCGTTCGTTTCCTCGTCGGTGACGACGATGATCCGCCGGGTCTCCGGATTGCTGCTGATGATGGCGTCGCCGAGGGTGGTCGCGTTCTGGTACTGGCGTTCGCCGCCGGTGCGGTTCATGCCTCCCCCGCCGGTCACGCCGGAGCGGCGGGCGTTGTTGCCGGCGCCGCTGGCGCGGTTGGCGTTGGTGCGGTTGGCCGACTGGGCCTCGAGAAGGGGGGCAGAGCCCGCGAGGAGCAGGGAGACGGCGATGAGGGTGCGAAAGGCGCGGAAGGAGATCATGGCGGGACGGCTGGGTTAGCGCGGATTGCCCGACGCGTTGTTCATGAAGGCGCCGCTCTGCTGGTTATTGCTCGCGGCGCGGTTGGAGAGAGGGTCAGCCTGATTCGCTGAGGAGGATGATCCGGTGCGGCCGCCGCTGACTTGGAACAAGTCGCGCAGCACGGCCTCGACCTGCTGCACGTCGGCGTTCTCCAGCGTGTAGACGAAGACCTTCTGCTTGCGGTCGGATCCCGCATCCAGCTGAGCGATGATCTCGCCGATCTGGAACATCGCGTCCTTGGGGGCGGTGATCACGACGGACTGCGTGCGTGGGTCGGACACGACGTTCACGGCGGTGGCGCTGGAGCGGGACGCGGAGTTATTGCCTCGACCGCCGCCGTTGCCGCGACCTCCACCGGCTTGCGCGGCCCGGGCGGAGATCGCGGCCGCAATTCCCGGAGGCATGCCCGGAAAGCTGAATGCCGCCGTCTGACCCTGACCGCCTCCGGACCCAGTCGAGGGATTGAAGAGGGCGGTCAGGATCTCGGCGATCTCGACCGGATCGGCGTTGCGCAGCCGGAAGATCTTGAGCGTCGAGTCGCTTTGCACGGAGAGATCCAGCGCGGAGACGATTTCGACCACGTGACGCACATTGAGGTTGGTGTCGGTGACAACCAGTGAGTTGCTGTCCTCGTTCGCCGTCAGCGTGGCGCTGGGCGGAATGAGGCTGGCGATGTCGCTGGCGACCTTGGCGGCGGTGATGTGACGCAGCGGGATGACCTGCATGACCATGTCGGCGTTCGCCGGGATCTCGCGCGGGTCGTTGCCGGTGCGGACCGGCAGCGAGCGCTTTCGTGCCTCGTCCTTGGCTGCGACGATGAGGGTTCGTCCCTGCACCGTTGCCGTGTAGCCGAGCCGATTGAGCGCCAAGTTCAGCAGTGGGATGGCCTCCTCACGCGAGATCGGCTGCGCGCTCCACATCTCGATCGTGCCTTTCACCGGAGTCTCCAAGACGATGACGAATCCGGCTGCCTCGCTCAGGTACTGCAGCACGACCTCCAGCGGTGCACCGCGGAAGTTGAAGCGCAGCCCCGACGAGGCGGGGCCATCGGACGACGCGGCCGCCGGGGCGGGCGCCGCGACGACGACCGCGGGCGCTTCGTCGGCCGCTTGAGCGGCGAGGGCGGCTCGGCCGCCGGTCGGCTGGGCAAGCGCGGCGATGAGCGCGAGGGCGTGGAGGGAAGGGTGACGTTTCATTCCTTGAGTTGTTTGCGGCGGCGTTCTTTGAGGCGGCGCAGGGCGTCGCTGGGGTCGGATGAAGGGGAAGCAGGGGCGACTGAGGGGGAGGGAGCAGGGTCGGTCGCGCTGGTGGCGGCCCGCGCGTCCGGGGCGATGCGCCAGGGGCCTCCCGGCTCGCGCGCGAGCGAGGCGCCGACCCGGAGGACCAGGGTCTGGCCGTCCACCGCGAGGGAAGCCTGCTGCAGGTCGACCGCAGTCAGGGTCAGCCCCGCCACATCTCCACCCACCTTGAGCGCCTGACGCAGCGTGGCGGACGTCCCATCGAACAACGCCAGTCTGCGCCGGCCGTCGTCCAGCACGCCGACCAAGGTGATGACCTCGGCGACGGGTGATGGCGGTGCGCTGGGTGAGCTTGGAGCGACGCTGCTGCGCGGCACGCGCGAAGGGTTGAAAATGTTGCGCTCGGCGATGGCGCGGACCGGATCCGTGGCAGGAGTCGGCGTGCCTTGAGCTTGCACGGGGTGGCCGACGGCGGACAGCGCAGCCAATGCGAGGGCTGCAGCCCACGAGAAGGCGCGGGAGGGACGAGAGCGAGGCGCGCTCATGGCCGAGCCTCCAAGGGGGCGAAGCGAAGCCCGGTGACGGTGACCGCAAGGGCGAGCCGTTGTCCGGTCTCGTCGCGCGAAGTGAGTTCGAGACTCTCGACCCGAAGTGCGAGCGGCGAGCGCTCCAGTTCTCCGAGCACCCGCACCAGTGCCGGCAGCGAGCCGGAGGCGTCGAGTCGGCATTCGAGGAGCGACGCGTCGCTGGCGCTCGATTTGCGCCAGCGGGGCCGGAGCCCCGTGAGCTCCACGCCCTGGGCGCGGGCCCACGTCTCGAGCGACGAGAGTAGGCGCTGTTCGGCCATGGAGGGATCGCGGGGTAGCGCGCCCTCGCGGAGCCGACGCCATGCCGCTTCGGTCTGCTCGCGGCGCTCGATGACCGCGCGGCCGGCGGAGAGCGTCCGCTCGAGCGTGGCGATCTCGGTGGTCCGCGCTTGCCAATGGGCGACCGCCGGCCCGATCACAAGACGATCGAGCGCGAGGAGACCGACCATGACACCGCTGGCGATGAGCAGCAGCCGTTGACGGGGAGGGAGCTTCATGGCGAGGCGGGACGGTTGAGTTCCACGGCAAACGTGAACTGAGCGGGACTCTGCCCACGGATCTGCTCAACGCGGACGTTGCGGACGGACGGTTGCTGGCGCAGTCGATCCACGGTCGCTAGCAGCGCACCGTGCTCGCGGGCGGAGCCACTCACGGTGATGCTATTGGGCGGGCGCAGTTCGACCGAGCGAGCTGTCACGGTGCCCGACTCCGGGAACGCCTCCGAAACGAGGCGCAGCAGTGCCAGGCTGGGCAGAGAGGGATCGTCCCAGGCGCGGAATTCCCGGAGCCGCGTCTGTACGTCGCTGAGACGCTGGACCTCTGGTCGAAGAGCGGACCAGTCATGGCGCAGGGCCTGCAGCTGAATTTCCCGCCAGGCGAACGCCGCCGCCACGACGACCAGACCGGCGGCCGCAGCGAGCGCCAGCGTGCGCAGCCGCCGGGATCCCGGCCGCTGCAGGAGGGCCGACCAGCGTGCGGGCGTGGTCGGACGGAGTGAGGGAAGGCTCGAGGAATCGTTCCGGACCGCGGTCAGCAACAGGCCCGGCAGCACGTCGTCCGCGTGCACCTCAACGGAGGCGGCGCGTCCGAACGCGGTGACAGGATCGCGGCCGTCGGAAGCGCTGACGACCTCGGGGCGGGAGGTGATGACGAGCAGCCGCGCGGGCGCTTGGGGTGGCAGTGCCGGCTGCGCCTCACGCGTGATGCGCAGCTCGCGCGCGAGCTCGGCCAAGGAGTCGTCGGTCGTGCCGACCGAGCGCAGCGTGACGACGCCACTCGGCGCCGCGAGGCAGAGGGCCCCGCTGGATCGGCCTTGGCGCACGACGATCGCCGGTCTCGTCCCCGCGAGGGCGGCGGCGGCGAGCGTGGCGGTGATCAGCGTCGGTCGCAGTCCGGCCGCGCGGAGCATCGTCTCGATCCGCGCGAGGCGAGGGCGGCTGAGTGCGACCTGCAGGACCTGCTTGCCGGAGGGCTCGGCACTCGTGCAACGTCCGATCACCCAATCGGCGAGATCGCTGGGGAGTCCTCGTTCGGCCTCCAAGGCCAGGAAGGCATCGAGATCCTCGGGTGACAGATCGGGAACCGTCGTGGCGAGCGCGAGGCACCACTCGGTCGGGAGACCGACGACGCAACGGTCCCACTTCCAGCCGGCGGCGCGCAGGGCGCGGCGCAGCGCGCGTCCGAGCAGGACGGGGTCGTCGCGGTCGAGCGCACAGGGTAGCCGGAGCGGCGCCGGGAGTTCGTCGGCTTCCGTGCGGGCGAGGGTCGCCAGCACGGCTTCGTCCTCGAAGACGAGACCGAGGAGCGCAGACGGACGGGAGGGACGAAGCCAAGACATAGAAGGAAGGATCAGAGTCGGGAGAGGCGGATGCCCGTGGCGGGATCGCCGCTGGAGGCGCGACCGAAGCGTGACGTTTCCTGGCGCAGCATCAGGCGAGGAGAACCGGACGAGAGATCGAAGAGGGTGCGCAGGCGGCTGCGTCCATTGCCGTGCGGGCCGAACGCTTCGATGTCGGCGAGGAACTGGTAGCTCTCTCCGGTGATGAATGGTCCGGCCTGAATCACCGCCTCTGGCGGCAGCGCTGCGGGCAGCCAGCCGATGGAGGTCAGTTCCTCCGGGTGGGATAGGCGGTACGCCACGATCGAACGGGCTCCGGCTTGGCCGATTCCGGGGATGCAGGCGAGTACGGCCTCGGGGGCCGTGTTGACGTTGATGAGGCCCCGGCTGAGCGCCGCGCCGGAACTTGCGAGGTCAGCCTGCACGCGCGCGAATTCCGCGGGGGACAGACGTCCGCGCACCAACAGCTCGGCCACGCTGCCCAGCGGACGTCCCTCGATGGAACGAATCACCTCAGCGGCACGGTTCTCACCCAGTCGCTGGTTCAGGAGCTGGAACAGCCGTGGGCGCGCTTCGTTGGCGGTGACGTCGAGGCGCCGCGAACCATCGCTGCGGCGGTTGGGGTGTGCGCTGTAGACCGTGAGGTAATCGACCAGGCCGCGCCGGAGTACGCCGTTGCGGTCGTCGAGTGGGGGAGAGAGATCACCGTCGTCCTCGTTGGGGTCGAGCACCCCGTTCAGGTTGGTGTCCTCACCGTACAGCAGCTCCAGCGTCGCGCCATGGACCAGCCGCAGTTCCTCGACGGTTTCGAAGGGGCCGTTCTTGGCGCGGCGGGCGGGACTGAGTCGGGAGTAGGTTTCGTCCTCGGCACCTTGATCGCGCGGCTCGGCATCGCTGTCGCGCCAGTCAAGGATCGCTGCGGCGAGTTCCGGCGTCATCTCCGGCAGCGCCTCAAGCATCGCTTGCGAGGCCGTGTTGAGGTTCAGCTTCGCGGCTTCGTCAACGAGGCCGAAGAAGGGGAGGTCCGGTGTCGCGGCGTCCGGGTCGCGTCCGATAAGGGAGAATGTAGCTTCACCGACCGGCAGGGCCTCCGCTTCGTAGTCGGACGCGCGAGGAACCTGACCAGCGGTCGCGTGCTGTGTGAGCACCCATTGTGCGTAACGCATGCCTCCTTCCGCGGCGGCGCGGGCGGAGGCGTTGCCGGCGCGGGCCGCGGCCGTGCGCAGTTCCAGGCTCATGGTGTGGGCAAAGGTGAGGGCGAGCGCGGCGAGCCCGAAGCAGGTCCAGAGCACGATCACGAGGACCGAGCCGCCGTGGTGAAGGCACGTGGTGGAGCGGTGTCGTTTCATGTGCTGGGTTCGCCGACGGCGACGGGTACGACCAGCTCGATGGTTTGTGCGGCCGCGGTCCCGTCCGGTGTCGCCCGCTCCAGCGTGAGCCGGATCGCCACCGGCATGGCTCGGGTCGCGGCGGAATCCCAGTCCGAGCCCCATCCGGATCCGTCGTGGTACTCAAAAAGGGCGGCGGAAACGCCGTCCAGCAGCGTCTGGGTCTGGGCCTCGGACTCCGCCACGGGCAGAAGATTGCGCGAGACGGCACGCATGAGGGTGAAGCGATCGCGGGTGGTGACATCCGCGCTCGGTACGAGATGGTAGCTGACCCGCTGGACATCGCCGAAGGGCGACCAGGCATCGACCCGGCCGGACGTGCAGACGAAGTCCGGACCGACCGCGATCGCCCCGACGGGAGCCTCGATCTCGGAGCCCGCCGCGGTCTGCAGTTCGCCCGAGAAGCGGCCTCCCCGCGGCAGCAGGCCGGCCAAGTCCTCGCGCACGATCTGGAGCGCACGGTGGACTGCGAGCTCGGAGTCGATTCGATCCTGGGCGTGCTGGCGTAGGCGGAATGCGCTTCCGAACGCAGACTGCGCAGCGACGATCGCGATCGCCGCCAACGCGAGCGAAAGCAGGACCTCGAGGAGCGTGAAGGCCCGCCGGTCTCGCGATCGAGAGGAAATTGCTGCGCGCGGCGGACTCATGGATCGGAGGCGGTGGCACCGGACGTCGCGGCGGTCCGCGTCGGGTCGATGAGCGTGCTGAGCGAGAGGCTCCGGGTTTCACCCTGTAAGTCGAAGGTCACTTGGACGGTCACCTCCTCCAGCGGGTCGGCCGCCCAGGGCGTCCGTTCCAGACGCCATTGGTACAGCAGGCCCGCTTCCGCGGCGCTCCCGGTGTCCGACCCGGTCTCGGTCCGGCCGGTGCTGACGTACTCGCTGAGGACTCGTTCCGCCACGCGCGCGGCGGCCGCCTTGCGCTGCCCCAAGCTGCCCGCGCGACTGGCCAGACTCACGGCCTCCAAGGCGACGGGTACCACGATCGCGAGGAGGACCAGCGCGGCGAGTACTTCGGCGAGAGTGAATCCCGCAGTGGAGGAATCAGCGGCCCGGAGCGGCATCGTGGCGGAGGAGTTCGTAGCGGAGCCCATCGTCCGTGAGGGCGAGATCGATCGCGGTCGAGGTGCCTTGACGAAGGGTCACGCGTTGGAGGCTCCCACCGTCGAGGGTGCCGTCGGGCTCAAAGCGAATCCCCGGCGTAGCGGTCCGATCACTGGTGAGAAAAAGCGGATCGGCATAGGGCGGCGCCTCGCGGGTGAACGACAGGACCAGCTGCAGTTCGGGATCGAGGGTGAAGGTTTGGGCGCGGGTGTCGGGGGTGCGCGCATCGTCGAATGCGGTGAGCCCGTAGCGGCCTGACGGCGGATCGAACCACAGCGAAATCGGACGACCCTCGGCGGCGGCGCGCGCCGCGCCCAGGTGCGTGAGCGACAGGAGCCGGCGGGCTTCGTTGTCCAGCGTCCGGCCGCGGAAGAACGCCGCCAGCTGGGGTGCGGACAGGCTGGCGCCGATCGCGAGCAGCGCGAGGACGAGCAGCAGTTCGACGAGCGTGAAGGCCCGCCACCGCGGCTGATCAGCGAGCGGAGGATGTGCCGTTGACGATATCATCCACCGTGTTCGGCTGGCCGTCCGGTCCGGAGGAGCGGAGATCATAGCCGGCCGGATTCAAGCGACCGGGGAATTCGTAGCCGTAGGCGTTGCCCCACGGGTCGACTGGGATGTCGCTCTTCAGGTACGGACCGCGCCAGCCCTGGACGTCGCCTGGCGCCGTCACGAGGCTTTGCAGCCCCGCGCGGCCGGTCGGGTACGAGCCGGTGTCGATCTCGAAGGCATCGAGCGCGGTGCCGAAGGTCGCGATCTGAGTCTGGGCTGCGGTGATGCGGGCCTGCTCGGTGCGGCCGGTGAACTTCGGCAGCACGAGTGCGGCGAGGGTGCCCAGGATCACGAGGACGAGCAGCAACTCGACGAGTGTGAAGCCGCGGGCGCGGGAGGGATGGAGACGTCGGGAGTGACGGTGCATGGGAACAGCGATGGGGTTAGCGGATGTGGTCTTGCAGAGAGAAAATCGGGATCAGCATGCCGATGAAGATCAGCCCGACGACGGCGGCGATGAGGAAGAGGAGCAGGGGTTCGGCGAGCGCGACTGTCGTCTTGAGCTGCTGGTCGAGTTCGCCCTCCGTCGTCGTCGCGAGACGCACCAATTCGCGGTCGAGCCTTCCGGACTCCTCGCCGACGGAGATCATCTCGACCACGGCGCCAGGGAAGAGCTGGCGCTGCGCCGCGAGGCTGACCCCGAGGGGCTCGCCGCTCCGGACGCGTTCGATGGAGTCCCCCACCGCATCCACGAGCACCTGGTTGCCCAAGGACCGTCGCGCGACCCCGAGCGCGCTGATGAGCGGCACGCCCGCGCCGAGCAGCGTTCCAAGCATGCGGCAGAACCGCGCCATCGCATACTGCGCGACGAGAGGTCCGACGAGTGGCACCCTCAGCCAGAGCTGATCGGCGGTGCGGCGACCGGCCTCGGTCCGGAGCCAGCGGCGCAGAAAGTAGCCGCCGACCACGGCGGCGACGAGCAGGGGAAGCCCGGCCTGACGCAGGAGGTGGCTCGCGCCGACGATCAGTTGCGTGATCAGCGGGAGTTCTGCGTTGAATCCCTGGAACACGAGCTGGAAACGCGGGATGAAGAAGACCAGGAGAAAAACGATCACCGCGATGGCGAGGACCAGCAGCACCGTTGGGTAGACCATCGCGGCCGTGACCTTGGCCCGCAGTTCCTTCTCACGCGCTTGGAAGTCCGCGATCTGGGCGAGCACCGCGTCGAGGAAGCCGCCGGTCTCGCCCGCCTCGACCATCGCGACGTAGACCCGGGGGAACGTCTCGGGGGACCGCGCCATCGCGGCTGATAGCGGCAACCCGTCGACCACGTGAGCGTGCAGTTCGCGCCACTTTGCCTTCGCCGCCGGAGCGGTGGCCTCGCGCTGGAGGATGAGCAATGCGCGGCTGAACGGGACGCCGGCGGCGAGCAGACTGGACAGCAGGCGCGTAAAGGCTTCGAGCATCGCGGGGGTGACCCGCTGGCGGCGGCCAAACCAGCCACCCTCCGAGCCGGCGGAAGACTCCTGGCGCACCGCCCCGGCGGCGCGATCCTCGATCCGGATCGGGCGCAGCCCGCGGGCCTCGATCTCGCGCAGCGCCTGCGCGCGGCCCGGGGCCGAAAGCTGTCCCTCGATCAGCGCTCCTCCGGGCTCAATGGCTTTGTAGGCGAAGTCAGGCATCAGCGGACCGGGCCTCCCTCAACGATGTCCGTCGCTTCCCCGGTGGAGGTGACACTGAGCACCTCGTCGAGGGTCGTCACACCCGCCTCGACGAGACGTCGGCCGTCGGCCGCGAGCGTGCGCAGCCCCGCGCGCGAGGCCGCCTCACGGAGCGCATCGGCCGAGGCCGAACGCAGGATGAGTTCACGGATCTCCGCGCTCGTGTCCATCCATTCAAAGATCGCGCGTCGCCCGTGGTAACCGGTCTGTCGGCACTCGCGGCAGCCGACCGCACGGTAGACCACGGCGCCCGGATCGATGCCAAGCCGTGTCCGCAGCGCGCGGCACGTGGGAGAATCGTCGACCGTCCGGCAGTGCGGGCAAAGGACGCGGACCAGACGCTGGGCGAGCACCGCCTCGATGGCGGAGGCGACGAGGTAGGGCTCGATGCCCATGTCGATCAGACGCGTGATCGCGCCCGGAGCGTCGTTGGTGTGGAGAGTGGAAAAGACGAGATGTCCCGTCAGCGAGGCCTGCACCGCGATCTGCGCCGTCTCGGCATCGCGGATTTCGCCGATCAAGATCACGTCGGGGTCATGTCGCAAAATCGAGCGGAGTCCGCGGGCGAAGGTCAGGCCGGACTTCTCCGATACCTGGATCTGGTTGATGCCACGGAGCTGGTACTCGATCGGGTCCTCGATCGTGATGATCTTCCGCTCCGCGTCGTTGATCTCCTGGAGCGCGGTGTAGAGCGTCGACGTCTTGCCGCTGCCGGTGGGTCCCGTGACGAGCACGATCCCGTGCGGGAGTTGCAGGACCCGCCGCAGCGCGGCCAGCTCGCGTGCCCCGAGTCCCAACTCGGCCACGCCGCGCAGGGCGGCGTTCTGCCGCAGCAGGCGGAGCACGACGGCCTCGCCGTGCAGCATGGGGATGATCGAGACGCGGATGTCGACCTCGGCATCGTCGATCCGCACCTTGATGCGACCGTCTTGGGGAAGACGCTTTTCCGCGATGTTCAGGTGGCTGAGGATCTTGACCCGGGCGACGATCGCGGGCTGGAAGCGCTTGATCTGCGCTGGCACCGGCACTTCCTGAAGAACCCCGTCGATGCGGTAGCGGATGCGCAGTTCACTCTCGAACGGCTCAAGGTGAATGTCCGAGGCGCGCAGCTCGATCGCGTCGCGGAGCACTTGGTTGACGAAGCGGATGATCGATGCGTCCTCGGCCGCGCCATCCAGATCGGTATCCTCCGCGCCTTCCTGTTCGACCACCTGCAGGCCGGCCTCGTCACCGAGAATCCCGAGGGTGTCGGCTCCGACGCCAAGGCGCTCCTTGAGCTCGCGGCGCAACGCGTCGCTCGGGGCGAGTACGGGTCGGAGACGCAGGCCCGTCACGCTGCGCAGCCCATCGAAGGCGGCGGTGGCGAAGAGACGCGCGGTGGCAACTTCGACGCTCCCGTCTGGCAGACGGCGGAGTGGCAGGAGCTCGTCGCGCACGAGCAGTCGGGCCGGAAACGCGGCCAGCAGGTCGCGCTCCGGCGCGATCGCGCTGAGTTCGTTGAACGCGACGCCGTACTCACCGGCGAGCCAGCGCAAGACGGCGGCTTCGGGGCCCGCGGGGCCCGCGGGCAGCCCCGGTTGCGCGAGAAACCGGTGCGCGTCCGAGACGGTCAGTTGCCGCTGTTCGACGAGGCGGGTGAGCGTCTCCGGCAAAGGTGCGGAGGTGGATGACGGGGACATGCGGCGGGCTTAAGGCAGCAGGCCGGCGACCACCGCGATGGCTTCCTGACGCAGGTTGAGCACGGAACGCAGCTCGTCCTGGGCGGCGACGAGTTTGACCTCGTTGGCCTTGCGGGCTGCGCGCAGACGCTCCAAGCGCGAGCGGAGTTCCGCTTCGGGAGCGTTGGCATAGAGGGCGGTGACGAGCGATTCGGTCTCGGGACTGGCGAGGCCGGCGAGGCCGCCACGTCCGCCGCCCGGTCGGGCCTGGTCTGCAGCCTCGCCGCCGCCTCCCGCAGCGCGGGCGGCGCGGAAAGCCATGGCTGCACCCATCGGGCCGCCCGCGCCGGCGGAACGACGCAACTCCGAGACCCGCTCGATGCGTTCGTAGATCAAGCGCCACTCCTCGTCGTCCTCGACCTGAAATTGCTCACGCAGCGCGGCCGACATGCGTTCCCGCATCTCGCCCGCATTCGGCCACCGCCGCTCCCGCCGTTCCGCCGCCGGCGCCGCCTCCGTGGTCACCGGCGTCTGGGCCAGTAAAGGGGTTGAGCTCACGCCGATCCCGGCAAGACAGCAAACGAGCAGAAAACGCGGAGCGGGCAGCGAACGAAGAGGATTCATGGCGCGGAGGTGGTAAAAGACGCTGCCCGCCCCCGATCGGTATCGGGGGCGACTCAATTTCTCCAAAAAAGCGCAGTTCTTAGACAATAAATTGCGAGAGTACTCAATCATTTGGTGATAGGCAGGATACGTAGCGGAGAGGGCGCGGTTGGAACTCAGGGCGGACGCGCCGGGTGCTCGAAGCTGCGGGGATAGGGAGCGATGCGTGAGAGCGGCCCCGGGCTTGGTCCGCATTCGGCTGGGTAGCTGCGGCGGGCGTGGCGTGCGGATTGAACCGTCGCCCAGGCCGAGGTTTGAGGATCGGTGATGCTGCACCGAGCCAAGGTGGGCCTTGAGTCCGACGCGGTCGCGCTTCCTTCTCGGACGGATGTCGACGCTCTCCGTTTCCGCACCGCTGGCGCCGCTGCCGCCGGGCAGTGACGGAGAGGCGGTCTTGGCGCGCTTTCTGGCGGTCGCGGCGGAGCGCGGCTTGGAGCTCTATCCGGAGCAGGAGGAGGCCATTCTGGAACTCTTCGCGGGCAGCAACGTGATCCTCGCGACCCCGACCGGCTCCGGAAAGTCGCTCGTGGCGGCGGCCTTTCACTTCCGCGCGCTCTGTGCGGGGCAGCGCTCGATCTATACCTGTCCGATCAAGGCACTGGTGAACGAGAAGTTCCTCGCGCTCTGTCGCGACTTCGGGCCGGAGAACGTCGGCATGATGACCGGCGATGCCAGTGTGAACCCGCACGCGCCGGTCCTCTGCTGCACGGCTGAGATCCTCGCGAACATGGCGCTCGCGCGGGGTGACCGGGCGGAGATTGGGGCGGTGATCATGGACGAGTTTCACTACTACTCGGACGCCGATCGTGGCACGGCGTGGCAGGTCCCGCTGCTCACGCTGCCGCAGACGCGTTTCCTGCTCATGTCAGCGACGCTCGGAGGCACGGAGTTCTTCGAGCGGGATCTGCAGCGAGTGACGGGCGCGCCCTGCCTCACGGTCCGCAGTGACCGCCGGCCGGTGCCCTTGGAGTTCGAGTATTCGGAGACGCCCCTCGGTGAGCGCGTCGCGCAGTTGTTGCTGGAGCGCAAGGCGCCCGTGTACCTCGTGTATTTCACCCAGCGTTCGGCCTCCGAGGGGGCGCAGGACTGGATGAGCCTGAATCTCTGCACGAAGGAGGAGAAAGCGCGGCTTGCGGAAGAACTCGAGAAAGTGCGTTTCAATAGTCCGTATGGCCGCGAGATGAAGCGTTGGCTGCGTCATGGCATCGGCGTCCACCATGCTGGGCTGCTGCCGAAGTACCGCATTCTCGTGGAGTCGCTCGCGCAGCGCGGCCTGCTCAAGCTGATTTGCGGGACGGATACGTTGGGGGTCGGCATCAACGTGCCGATCCGGACCGTGGTGTTCACGCAGCTGTGGAAGTACGACGGGAAGAAAGCGGCGATTCTCAGCGTGCGCGACTTTCGTCAGGTCGCGGGACGAGCCGGGCGGCGGGGCTATGACGACAAGGGTTTCGTGATCATCCAGGCGCCGGAGCACGCGATCGAGAACAAGCGGGCGGCGGAGCGGGCGGCGGCGGATCCACGCAAGGCGAAGAAGCTCGTCAAGCGCGCGGCACCGGAGGGATCGGTCGGGTGGGATGCCAAGACCTTCGAGCGGCTGCTCTCCGCCCCATCGGAGGCATTGGTGTCACGTTTCGACGTGACGCACAGCATGCTGCTGCTGGTGCTTGGGCGGGATGGTGATGGCTGCGGGGCGATGAAGCGGCTGATCGCCGAGTGTCACGAGACGGCGACCCGGCGGCGCCAGCTGCGGCGGCGCGCGTTCCAGTTGCTGCGCTCGCTGCTCGAGCGAGGCATCATCGAGTCGGCGCCCCGGGAAGCGAGCGGACGCCGCCTCCGGGTGAACATCGAGCTGCAGGAGGACTTCTCGCTCCACCAAGCGCTCTCGCTGTTCCTGATCGACACCTGCCCGCTGCTGGATCGCGAGTCTCCGGACTATCCCTTTGACCTGCTGACCCTGTGCGAGGCGATCGTCGAGGATCCCGAGCCGATCCTGCGCCGGCAGGTTGACCGCCTGAAGGGCGCGAAGCTTGAGGAGATGCGCGCGGCCGGCGTCCCCTACGAAGAGCGGATGGAGAAACTGGAGGAGGTCGAGCACCCGAAGCCGCTGCGCGAGTTCCTCTACGAACACTTCAACGCCTTCAAGGCGGCGCACCCGTGGGTGGAGCAGGAGAACGTGCGACCCAAGTCGATCGCGCGCGAGATGTTCGAGCGTTACCAGTCCTTCGCCGATTACATCCGTGAGTACGGGCTCGAGCGCTCGGAGGGCCTGCTCCTGCGTCACCTTGCACAGACGTGGAAAGTGCTGGCGCAGACGGTGCCGGATGCGGTGAAGACCGAACCCGTCATCGAGATGGAGGAGTACTTCCGCGAACTCATCCGGGGGATCGATTCCAGCCTGCTCGAGGAATGGGAACGCCTACGCAATCCCGGGTGGGTCGCCGCGGAGACCACCGACAAGCCGGCGCGTCCCCAGTCGTACGACCTCCTTCGCGACCGCTTGGCGTTCGGTCGGCTCCTCCGCGGCGCGGTGCTCGGCTTCCTGCAAGACGTTGCCGCGCGCGACTGGGAGGCGGCGGCGGCACGGGTGGACCCGGAGCCGCCGACGGAGGGGGAAAGGCCCGAAGGCAGCCTCACGGGATTGGCGCGCCGGATCGAGGATGCGTTCCGGCCTTACTTCGAGGCGCGTGGCCGCTTCCGGCTCGATCCCGAGGGGCGGGCGGCGAAGCACCTGCACGTCGACGAGACGCCGGAGATCTGGCATCTCGCGCAGGTGCTGGTGGATCCGGACGAACAGAACGACTGGGAAGTGCGCCTGCGTCTCTCCCCGTCCGCCTGCCGGGCGCAGGCGCGCGTCGTGCTGGAATTCGACGGCGTTTCGCCCGTGGGCGGTGCGCCCGACGAACCCGTGGCGGTGAGCGAAGGCTGAGCGCATGAACCGGTCCCTTCCGACCATCGTTCACCTCGATGCGGACGCCTTTTTCGTCGCCTGCGAGCAGGCGCGGGATCCGTCGCTGGTTGGCAAGCGCTGCGCGGTCGGCGGCACCGAACGCGGCATCATCTCCTCGGCGAGCTACGAAGCGAGGGCGTGCGGCGTGTACACCCCGATGCCGACCACGCGTGCGCGGCGGGTGTGTCCCGACCTCATCCTCATCCCGCACACGCCGGGCCTCTACGGAACAGTCTCGCGGCGGATGTTCGACCTCTGCGAAGGCCTGACGCCGTGGGTGCAGCGCAACTCAATCGACGAAGGCTACCTGGATCTGGCGCCCTGCGGACTGCGCGACCGCGCGGCGGTGGAGGCGGCAGTGCGCGGTCTGCAGGAGCGCATTCGGACGGAGCTTTCGATCTCGGTGTCCTTCGGCCTCGCGTCGAACAAGCTCGTCTCGCAGATCGCATCGAAACTCCGCAAGCCACGCGGTTTCGTGGTGGTACCGCCGGGCGAGGAGGCCGCCTTTCTTGCGCCGCTGGCGGTGGGCAAGTTGCCCGGGATCGGAGCGAAAACGGAGGCGGTGCTCGCGTCGCGCGGCGTCCGACTCATCCAAGATCTCCTTGCCCGGTCGCCGAGCGAACTCCGCGCGCTTTTCGGAGAGGGCTGGCGGGAGATGGCGGCGGCGGCGCGCGGGGAGGACGATCGGCCCGTCGAGACCGAACAGGATGACGCCAAGAGCTATTCGCAGCAGGAGACCTTCGCGGTCGACCTCTCCAACCCCGCGGATGTCGAGCGCATCGCCAAAGGAATGGTCGACGAACTGATGCCGAAAATCCGGGCCGACGGAAAGCGTGTGCGGACGCTGACCGTGAAAGTGCGTTATCCCGATTTCAGTCAGGCGAGCCATGCGCACAGTCTAGCGGAGGCGACCGATTTGGAGACGCCCTTCTACGCGTGGATCGGCCCGCTGCTCCGGGCGGCGTGGACGCGACGCAGTCCGTTACGGCTGGTCAGCGTCCGCTTCTCGAACGTCACCGAGCCGGAGTCGCAACTGGAGATGTTCGCCGAGACGGACGACCGTCGCCGCCGCTTGGCGGGGGTTCTGGACGCGCTGAATCGAGGCGGGCTGGCCCCGCGGGTGAAGCATGGTCATCAACTCGCTCGGCCCGCGGATCCGGGTGGTGCGGATCAGGGCTGAAACAGTTTCGGATTGGCCGCGGGGCTTTGGACGGGTTCGCTGGACGGATGTCGTCGCATCCGGTGCAGGCCATTCGTGAACGGGTTGAGGTGGCCAAGGCTGCCGTACTGGCGCAGGTCGATCTGCTGCAGGCGAACTTTGGCCGCGCTGAGACCCGGTGGAAGAGCGATGGCACCCGCGTCACGGCGGTTGACCTTGCGATCTCGGCCGACCTCGTGGAGCGACTCTCGCGGTGTTTTCCGGAGGACCAGATCTTCAGTGAGGAGCTGACCGAGGCGGACGCACCGATCCCGCTGACCTCGCGTTATGTGTGGGTGCTCGACCCGATCGACGGGACGAACAACTATGCGATGGGAATTGCCCACTGCGCGATCTCGCTCGCGCTGCTGGAGGACGGCGTGCCCGTGTACGGCGTGATCTATGATCTCTCGCGGCACGCGTTGATCCACGGAGGGCCGGGGGTGGGCGTGTTCGATGGCGACCGCCGCGTGGGAGTGCGGATGGGTGAGTTGAACCCGCAGCGCCTGATCGGATTCCACTCCCCCTCGGACAAGCGATTCTCCGGACATGTCGCGGACGTGGCGGCCCACTGCAAGTTGCGGGCGCTCGGCAGCAGCACGCTGCATCTGGCCTACGTGGCGGTGGGAATCTTGGACGGCACGGTCGATCACAACGTGAAGGTGTGGGACATTGCCGCCGCGGTGCCCTTGGTTGAGGCGGGAGGTGGACGCGTCGCCTACCTGAACGGCCCGTTGTTCCCGCTGCGTTCCTTTGACCTGCGGATGGGGCGCATCTTCTATGTCGCGGGTTCCCCGGCGGTAGCCGCGCGTCTGGAGGAGATTCTCGCGGCGCGGGTCATCCCGGCGGCGACCTGAGGCGCGGTCCGCTCAGAGCATCGTCGCGATCCCCTGAAGTACGAATTGAGCCATGGGAAGCCTGAAAGACCGTGAAGACGTGTTGACCTTCGCGCAGGCGCGCAGCCCGCTCGGGTGGGTGCTCGCGGCGGTTGGCGTCGGGGGCGAAGTGCGGGCGGTATTTCTTTCCGGGACCCGCCGCGAAGGGGTGGACGCGTTGCGGGAGCGCTTTCCGCGCGAGGCGTGGCGCGAGGCCGGCATTGGGCCGGCGACGGCTGCAGTGGACCAAGTCCTGCGCGTGATGGCGGAACCCGCCACGGCCACCGCGGGCGGGCTGCGTTTGGCGCCGGTGGGAACGCCCTTTCAGCAGCGTGTCTGGTCGGAGCTGCGCGCGTTGCGGTGCGGCGAGTCGGTGACCTATGCGGAGCTGGCGCGCCGCGCGGGCTGTCCGCGCGCGGTCCGAGCGGTCGCGCAAGCGTGCGGCGCGAATCCGATTGCGGTGCTCATACCGTGTCACCGGGTCATCGCCACCAACGGCGCGCTCTTCGGCTACCGCTGGGGCGTAGCCCGGAAGCAGGCTCTGCTGGAGCGCGAAGGCGTGTTCCCCGGCCGCGGACGGCGAGGGAAAACGGACTAGACCTGGTAGAGCTTGCCGGGGATCGGGTCGATGACCTTGGTCCGCGGCATCTTCTCGGTCAGTTGCTGGGCGAACCAAGCGCGGGCGGCGGCTTCACCGTGCGTCAGCACGATGCTTCGGGCCTCGGTTTGGAGGGCGAACTGCAGCAATTCGTCGCGGTCAGCATGGCCGCTCAGCTGGAAGCGCTCGATGTGGGCGTTGACCTTGGTCTTCACCTTGACGGCTTCGAAGAGGAACGGATCCCCCGTCTTGGCCGACAGCAGCGCGCCACCCGGCGTGTCGGGATCGCAGTAGCCGACGAAACCGATGGAGTTGCGGGCGTGGCCCAGCAGGCCGCTCGCCAGCGTGTAGCTCGGCGTGTTCTCGACGAGCATGCCGGAGCTGATGATGTAGAGCGCGTTTTGCTTCGGGTCTTCGCCGGGATTCATCTTCCGGGGCAGCGGCTTGACCTTCAGTTCCTTGAGAATGCCGCGGTTGAAGCGGACATGCTTGGTCTTGCGGGCGATCTCGTCGAAGTAGTCCGCGAGATCAATGCCGAGTCCGGAGGCGAAAATTGGGCAATCAACCAAGTGGCCGAACTTGCGCGCATCGTGGATGACCGTGAGGACCTCCTGCATGCGTCCGAGCGCGAAGACCGGAATGAGGTAGGATCCCCCGCGGTTGATCGTGTCGTTGATGCTGGCGATGAGGCGACCGAACTCAGTCACGCGACCCCGGTCCGGCGAACGCGCCGTGGTGCCGCGGGTGGTTTCCATGATCACCGTGTCGAAGTGACCGGCGGGGAACTTGGCGCCCGGCAGCGTGCGTTGGTCTTCGAAGAGCACATCGCCGGTGATGAAGATGCCGCGGTGCTTGTGGCGGATCTCGATGGCGGCGGCGCCGACCACGTGGCCGGCCGGGTGGAGAATCACCTCGAGCTCGTCTTTGCGGACCCGCAGGCGCTTGCTGACGCCGAACGGCAGGGCCGTGAAACGCTTGGCGAGTTGGTCGATCTCCGTGTGGGTGAAGAGCGGGTAGTCGGGGATGTTCTGATCCTCGCGCTGCCGCATCATCACGCTCGCGGAATTGTGCAGCATCCGCTCGATGAGCATGCGGCTCGACTGCGACATGATGACCAGCGCGTCGGGATTCTCACGGAGTGCCAGCGGCAGGCTGCCGATGTGGTCGAGATGGCAGTGCGTGACGAGAATGATGTCCGGAGACTGGCCCCGGAGTTTGGCCAAGTCGGGGGCGGCCTTGCGGCCGACCTGCTTGGGATGCAGACCGCTGTCAACAAGCACCCGGATGTCGCCGATCTGGAGAAAGAGCGAATTCGCGCCGATGCCGCCGTCGCGGTTCAGGTCGATAAGATTCATGAACGAATCCGCCAGCGAGAGGCACAGCCCCCTGCGGTGCAAGCGTAAGATTCGGCTCGCCGCATTTCATCGGCAAACGACATCCGGAGGCAACTGGCGGATTTCGCCTGACTTACCGCAGTCCAGAGGAGGGAACAGGATGGAATCAATCGCACTCGGGCGGCGAAAGTTGGAACGGGCCGACGGTGACGTGGACCTTGCCCCCGCGTTCATCGACCCCGTGGAAACTGCCGAGGGCGGAGGCAGGTTCCCCGGTGACATGGTAGCTATTGTAGGAAAAGGATTCTCCGGGGGCGAGGCGGGGAGTCTCGCCGACGATGCGATCGCCCTCGATGACGCGGCGGTGGCCGCTGGCGTACTCCACGACCCACTTGCGGCCCAGGAGGGTCACCGTCCGGTCCGAGGCGTTGTGGATGGTGATGAAATAAACGAAGGCGTGGGGTGCATCCGCGGGAAGACTGCTACCACCGTGGTGGTAAATGAGTTTGTCGAGGGAGGCGCGAAGGCCTGGGAGAAGCGCGGAAGCAGACACGGGAGAACGAGCGAACGGTCCAACATAGTGACCCCGGGCGGTAACGCAACGGGTGCGGAAGGGTGGCCGCGGTTTTTCGGGCTGCTTCCGGCTTGCGGGACTGCGCTGCCGCGCGCAGAAACGCCGCTTCCCACCGCTCATGGAAAAACTGGCTCTTCTTTCGGTCAGCGACAAGCGCGGCCTCGTCGATTTCGCGACGGCCCTCGTCCGCCAGCAAGGCTATCGCCTGCTCTCGACGGGAGGCACGGCGAAATTGCTGGTTGAAGCGGGGTTGCCGGTCACGGAGGTCGGGGCTCACACCGGATTTCCGGAGATCATGGAAGGTCGCGTGAAGACGCTGCACCCGAAGATCCACGGAGGGCTCCTGTGTCGGCGGGACAAGGCGGAGCACCTGGCACAAGCGGCGGCGCACGACATCGCCCTGATTGATCTCGTGGTGGTGAATCTGTATCCGTTTGAGCAGACGGTGGCGAAGCCGCACGTGGAGCGTGAGGAGGCGATCGAGAACATCGATATCGGCGGGCCCTCGATGCTGCGGAGTGCGGCGAAGAATCACGAGAGCGTCACGGTGGTCTGTGACCCCGAGGACTATGCTTCGGTGCTGGCGGCGCTGGCGGCGCCGGCGACCCTGCTCGCGCTGCGGCGGCGGCTGGCGCTGAAAGTGTTCCAGCGCACGGCGCGTTACGACGCCGCGATCGCGCAGTACCTGGAGCAGCAGGAAGCGGAGCCGGATCTCGATGCCCTGAGCGGATTTCCGCGCCGCTGGACGGCATCATACGACAAGGCCCAAGTGTTGCGTTACGGCGAGAATCCGCACCAGAAGGCGGCGCTCTATGGCACCTTCCATGAGCACTTCTCGCAGCTCCAAGGGAAGGAGCTCAGCTACAACAATCTTCTCGATCTGACCTCAGCGACTTACCTGATCGGTGAGTTCGAGCGCCCGACGGTGGCGATCCTCAAGCACACGAACCCCTGCGGAGTCGCGAGTGCGGATACGCTCATCGAGGCGTGGGATAAGGCGTATGCGACCGATCGCCAGGCCCCGTTCGGCGGCATCATCGTGGTGAACCGAACCCTCGACGGTCCCCTCGCATCGGCGATCGCCGAGATCTTCACGGAAGTCATCATCGCGCCGCGTTTTTCGGACGACGCCCGGGCGATCTTGGGGAAGAAGAAGAACCTGCGACTTATGGTCGCGCGCGAAGGCATGGGCGCGGATGCCCTTCAGGAAGTGCGCTCGGTGGTGGGCGGCGTGCTGGTGCAGGACCGCGACCGCCATCTGGGACGTCGCGATGAGTTCAAGGTCGTGACCCGCCGCCAGCCGACGGAGGAGGAGTGGGCGGCGATGCTCTTCGCCTGGAAGGTCTGCAAGCACGTGAAGTCGAACGCCATCGTCTATGCCCGGGGGGAGCAGACCTTGGGCGTGGGGGCGGGGCAGATGGCTCGCGTCGACAGCTCGCGCATCGCGGTGTGGAAGGCGGGCGAGGCGGGTCTTGACCTCAAGGGATCGGTGGTGGCGAGCGAGGCGCTCTTTCCGTTTGCGGATGGCCTGATCGCGGCGGCGGAGGCGGGCGCGACCTGCGCGATTCAGCCTGGCGGCTCGGTGCGCGATGCGGAAGTCATCCAGGCGGCTGACGAGCGCGGCCTCGCGATGGTGTTCACCGGCATCCGTCACTTCCGGCACTGAGCGCCCTTGGGCCCTTTCCTCGCATCTATCTTCAGTAGAGATGCTTGGAGAGGAAGTACTTGCCCCTCAGGGGCGTCGCATGCATCCTCCCCCGATGCGCGTGTGGACAGTCCTTGTCGTTGCTCTGGGGGCCTTTTTGTCGGGGTGTGCGACGGTGCCCGAGACCGGGCGTCGTCAGGTGATGTTGCTGTCGCCCAATCAGGAAGCGGCGATGGGGCTGTCGGCGTTTGCCGAGATCAAGGACGAGGAAGAGATCTCCGATGATGAGATTGCGAACGCCCGCGTGCAGCGGGTGGGGCGGCGGATTGCGGAGTCGGTGGGGCGCGACTTGCCGAACGCAGAGTGGGAGTTTGTGGTGTTTGAATCGGATGAGCTCAACGCCTTCGCGCTTCCTGGAGGCAAGGTGGGCGTCTACACCGGAATCTTGAAGATCGCGGAGACGGACGCGGAGTTGGCGGCGGTGATGGGCCATGAGATCGCCCACGTGAGCTCGCGGCACGGGGCCGAGCGCACCTCCCAGCAATTGCTCGTACTCGGTGGCGCGCTGTTGACCGAAGTGGGGATGGAGGCGAAGGACGTGAGCGAGGAAAACCGAGAGCTGGTCCGGGTGGCGTATGGTTTGGGGACCACCGTAGGGGTGATGCTGCCTTACTCGCGCTTGCATGAGTCGGAGGCCGACGCGATCGGTCTCCGGTTTGCTGCGGGGGCGGGCTACGACCCGCGAGCGGCGATTTCCTTTTGGCGAAAGATGGCGGCGGCGAACAAAGGCGAAGGCAGCGTGCCTGAATTCCTTTCGACCCACCCCTCCGACGACACGCGAATCAAGAACCTCGAGCTGCTGATGCCGAAGTATCTGCCGCTCTACGAGCAGAGTCGGGCAAAATTTGGGAACTGACCGGGTGGGGTGGGGCCGACCAGCGGGTGCCGGAGAAGATGCGGAAATGACCTCGGCGCGGTCGGTTGGAGTGCTGGACGAGTGCTTTTCCGACTAGCGCGGAAGCGGGGTTTGGGGCAGGTTGGGGGCATGTTTGACCCCGTTACCAAGCTCAAGGAATTCATCCGTCACCCCAGCGTCTCGGCCGACTCTCGTTTCCACGAAGGCATGGCGGGAGCGCGAGACTTCATCGCGGGACTGCTCTCGTCGATCGGCTTTGCGGTGGAGGTGGTGAAAACGCCGCGGCATCCCATCGTGTTGGCGCGGCGCGGCGGGCCGGATCACTGGCCGCATGTCATCATCTATGGGCACTATGATGTCCAGCCGGCGGACCCGCTGAACCTCTGGCAGTCGGCACCCTTCGAGCCCGAGATTCGCGGTGAGCGGATTTATGGACGCGGGGCGGCGGACAACAAGGGCCCGATGATGGTGCATGTCGCGGCGGTCGCGCGCCTCTTGGAGAAGCGCCCGGATCTACCGCTCCGCATCACGTTTCTCATCGAGGGTGAGGAGGAGATGGGAAGCCCGAGTTTCCCGGGCTTTCTCGCCGAGTACCGCGATACGCTGAAGAAGGCGGATTTCGTGTTTCTGTCGGATACGGGGATTCCGAATCCGGATCAGGTGGTGATCACCTGTGGCCTGCGCGGGCTGGTGCTGTTCGACGTGGAGATTACCGGAGCGAAGAGCGACCTGCACTCGGGCCTGCACGGCGGCGTGGTGCGCAATCCGATTCAGGCGCTGGCGGAGTTGTGTGCGTCGCTGCACACGCCGGACGGTCGCGTGAATGTCCCGGGCTTCTATGACGACGTGCTGGACGTCGAGCCGTGGGAGCGCGAGCAGCTCGCGAAGCTTGGTGGCGATGCGGAGGCGTACCGTCAGTTCCTCGGCGTGCCGGCCTTTCACACCCCGCCGGGCTACACTCCCTTCGAGTGCGTGCGCTTCCTCCCGACGCTGGAGTTCAATGGCATCGGTGGCGGCTATCAGGGCGAGGGCACGAAGACCGTGATTCCGAGCAAGGCGATGGCGAAGATCTCCTGCCGGCTGGTGCCGAACCAGAATCCGGATCGGATTCGTGAGTTGCTCTATCGAACGGTCCGTGAACGCGTGCCGTCCGATGTGACCCTGCGGATCATCGATCAGCACGAAGGCCAGGCCTACATCGTGGTCCCGCCGGATCGTTCGAACACGCCCCGCGATCAGTCGCCGGTGCTGGCGAAGGCGTTTCGCGCGACGGATGCGGCGGTGGCGGAGGTCTTTGGCCGTCCGCCGCTGTATCTTCGTGAAGGTGGCAGTGTGCCGATCATCGCGCAGCTCAAGCAGATCGTCGGACTCGATTCACTGATGATGGGGCTGTTCCTCCCGGAGGACAACCTGCACGCGCCGAACGAAAGCTTTCACCTTGGGGTGATGGAGCGCGGCATTCGCGCCTCGGAGAAAGTGTTGGCGGCGCTGGCTGACGGTGGTCGTTGACCGCGTCTGAGCTTTGCGCCGATGGCGCGTTTCGCCAAAAGCACGAAGGCCCCCGGCGCGAGCCGGGGGCCTTCGTATTGAAGGGAGGGTCGTCGCGCTCCGCGCGCCGACGTTACTTCTTCAGGATGATGATCTCGGCGCGGCGGTCCTTCGCCATCTGGTCCTCGGCGGCGTTCTCGATCGCGTCGAGGTCGCCCTTCGAGCGGATTTCGATCTTGGCGGAGGCGACTCCGATGGACTCCAGGTACTGACGAGCGGCGGCGGCGCGACGATCGCCGAGGCCGAGGTTGTATTCAGCGGTGCCGCGCCAGTCGCAGTGGCCCTCGAGCAGCAGGCGGTGGTCGGCGTGTTCGCTGAGGTACTTCTGCGCTTCCTGGAGCTTGGCGCGCTCGCTGGCCTTGATGGCGGAGCTGTCAAAGTCGAAGTACACCGGCTGGATCAGCCCCTTGATCATGTTCTCGTCCTCAAACACCCCGGAGCGGCCCTGCAGGCCGGCGGCCGAAGGATCGACGAGGCCGGCGGCGCCGAGATCAGCGGCGCTCGGATCCAGTGCACCCGCACCCGCACCCTGACCGAGCACCGTGTCGCTGGGCGACGGGCGCTTCGGCTTCTTCGAGCAGCCCGCGAACAGGACGGCGCAGGCGAGGAGGGTAAAGGAAAGGGTTTTCGGGAGGAGTTTCATGATTGGCGTCGAGGTTGACCTTATCGGCCAAGCGTTTTGGGTCGGCAAGTCATTTATCCGAGTGGAAGCGATTGGACTCATGCACGTTCCGACAGCCGTTTTTTTATGCGACAATGGTTCGCTGCGTCCCGCCGCGACCCTCGGCCTGCGTCGGGCGGCGGCGGCTCTCGCGAAGCGCTTGGGGCAGCCCGTGTTGCCCGTGTCCTTGCTGCATTCCAGCGGCATTGACGCCGCCCGCCTGGACGGGCGTCCGGCGGACCTGCTGGAACCTGCGGTCGGGGCTGCCCTGGCCCGGGGCGTACCGTCGGTCGTGGTCCTGCCCTTCTTCTTCGGACCCAGTGCGGCTCTGACCGAGTACATCCCGGCGCGCTTGGGAGCACTCTTGCACGGCGGGAGTCAGGGGGAGATTCGCTTGGCCGCTTCCTTGGTGCGGCTGGACCGCCCGGAGGACGACCGGGTGGGTCAGGTGTTGGCTGAGCGGGTGCGCGGACTGCGGCGGGACCGTGGCTGGAGCGCCGGACCGGTGGTGTTGGTCGATCATGGGAGCCCGCAGCCGGCAGTGGGTGCCGTGCGGGATCGGGTGGCGGAGCAGGTCGCCCGTCTGCTCGGGGAACCGGTGTGGCCGTCGTCCATGGAGAGCCGGGAAGGAGTCGAGTATGCGTTCAACCGGCCCTTGCTGGCCGACCGGCTGAGGGCGGCTCCCTGCGATGCTGGGCGAGTGGTGGTGCTGCAGCAGTTTCTTGGCCCGGGACGGCATGCGGGTGTGGGCGGCGACCTTGATGTGATTTGCCGCGAAGCCGAGCGGGAGCGGCCTGGCTTGGAGGTAGCGATGACCGAGCCCGTGGGTGAGGATCCCGGCATCACAGAGATCCTGGCTGATCGCTATCGCGAAGCGCTGGAGAGTTTACCCCTGACCGCAGCCCCGCTGCCGTAGCGGCGAGGGATTTCTCACTTCCGGTCGAGGAAGGATTCGGTTCGAATGGAGGGATGATGTCGTCGGCTCAATTCCACGTGTTCAGCCTGCAGATCGACTCGCCGCTGCGGCGGCCTCGGCCCCTGGATCACCCGGACACGCGTCGTTTTCAGGAGTGGCTGTGCGATCCTGAAGGCTTTCGCCTCCGTCCGGATCAAGTCCGCATGAAGGCATGGGATCAGCTGTACGGTTATGAAATTCTCGCGAATTTCTTTGGCGAGAATGGCTTCCTCGTGTGCACCCCGGATCGGGTGCGGGTGGGGGTGAAGAATGCGCGCAACGCGGCGGATTGGGAGATCATCCAGAGTGTGTTTGTGCGACTGCTTCAGCACGAAAGTCCGCCGGAGGGGGCGATGCGGACCTTCTCGGCCTCGGCGCACATCCGTCTCGAGGAGCCGCAGACTGCGGACACGTTCCTTGAGCGGTTCGCCGTGGTGCCCGGGGTTGAGCGTCCGGCGTCGCTGAGCTACGTGAAGATTGCGGACTGGGAGAAAGAGATCCGGATCGTGATCGAGCCCTCGAATGTCCTGCCGAAGCAGCTCTTCGTTTCGTGGGACAGCCAGTTTGGCGGGACGCAGGACTGGGACACGTTCGTCCCGTCGCTGCTGACGGTCATGGAGAATTCGGCTCGGATGTTTGATCTCGGGATTGCGCCCCTGCCCTAGGCGAAGGGCGGCAACGGCTGGGACAGTTTTTCGCGGTGTTTTTGTGCCGCGGGTTGATCCGTGCGCGCTCGTGCCGATAGAAGCGGAGCGTGTGCGCATCTCCTTCATGAAACCCACTCAGGCGCAGTTCTTGCAGGCGTTGGCCCGGATCGAGGGTTTTAGCCCTGCGCCCCGGGTGCTGGCGAAGGCTCTCCGCCTTTTGCGGGATCCGATGTCTGACGTGGGCAGTGTGGCGGCGTTGATTGGTTCGGATCCGGCGTTGGCCGCCGAGATTCTGCGCTGTGCGAACTCCGCGTACTTCCGCCACGGCTCGCCGGTCGGTTCGATTGTGGACGCCGTGCAGAAGATCGGGATCCGCGAGACGGTGCGCCTCCTGAATGTCGCGGTGGCGCGCATGCTGACGGGGACGGATCTGAAGGCCTACGGCGTGTCGGGTGACGCGTTTTGGGCGGAGAGTTTGATGCACGGCCTCTTCCTGTACGAGGTCGCGGAGCGGACGGGGCGCGGTGATCCCGACGAGGCTTACACCGCAGGCCTGCTGCGGTTCATTGGTCGGCTCGCGATTGATCGTCTGGCAACGGAGCATCAGCGACCTCGGACGGAGGGGGTGACGTTTTCGGACTGGGAGCAGAATACGGTCGGATTCCTGCATTCGCAGGCCGGAGCCCTGCTGCTCGCGAAGTGGCAGTTCCTGGAGCATCTGGTGCAGGCGATCGCGGGTCAGGATCATCCGGAGCGCCTGTCGCAGTCGAACTGGTTGGCGGACGCGCTGCACTTTGCCGCGAGTGTGCTGCCCTCCGATGGGCCCGGGACGGCGACGGCGGAGCCGCGGCTGGAAGCGCTGCTGCTTGCGGACGATGGATTCATGCAGAATCACGGCCTGACGATCGACGACGTGGGGCGTTTGCTGGCCACCACGCGGGAAGCCTTCGGCCAGGTGCAGTCTAACTTTTGATTTCTGCGGGCCCGTCGCTCGGCTGGGGTCGCTGGTTTTGGGTTTGAAGCTCCGGGGCGGGGGAGCTCATCGTCTCGTCCGCGCCTGTTCACCCCGTAACGTCCGATTGCCGCATGAATATCCTCGGAGCCGCCACCCAGAATCACACCTACGACGCGATTGTCATCGGGTCTGGCATCAGCGGCGGATGGGCCGCGAAGGAATTGTGCGAGCGAGGGCTCAAGACCCTCGTGCTCGAGCGGGGGCGGGACGTGAAGCACGGGGACTACCCGACGGCGTTCACCGAGAGCTGGGAGTTTCCCGGACGCACCAAGCGGACGCCGGACGAACTGGCGGTGCAGCACAAGCAGGCGCGCACCGGCTACACGACTCATCCGCAGTCCGCCCACTGGTTCGTCAACGACCTCGAGAATCCCTACAGCGAAGACAAGCCCTTCGACTGGATGCGCGGTTACCACGTTGGCGGTCGCTCGCTCCTTTGGGGCCGCCAGTCCTACCGCTTCAACGAGCTGGATTTCGAGGCCAATGCCCGGGAGGGGATCGCGGTGGATTGGCCGATCCGCTATTCGGATCTGGCGCCGTGGTATGATTACGTCGAGCGGTTCGCCGGGATCAGCGGCAACCGTGATGGTCTGCCGCATTTGCCCGATGGCGAGTTCCTTCCGCCGATGGAGATGAACTGCCTCGAGCGCGACGTGCGCGACCGGATCGCCCGGGCCTTCGACGGGCGCCCCATGATCATCGGCCGCGCGGCGAACCTCACCCAGCCGCACCTCGGGCGCGGCAGTTGCCAGTACCGCAATCGCTGCATCCGTGGCTGTCCTTACGGGGCCTACTTCAGCAGCAACTCGTCCACGCTGCCGGCGGCCGAAGTCACGGGCAATCTCACGCTGCGGCCCTTCTCCATCGTGACCGAGCTGATCTATGATGCGGAGCGCGGGCGCGCGCGCGGCGTCCGGATCGTGGATGCCGAGACCGGCGCGGTCATCGAGTACTACGCACGGATCATCTTCTCCTGCGCGTCGGCGGTCGCCTCCACCTTCATCCTCCTGAACTCGGTCTCCGACCGTTTCCCGAACGGTTTCGGCAACGACAGCGGAGAACTCGGCCACAACCTGATGGATCACCACTTCAAGGTGGGGGCCTCGGGCGTTTCCGACCAGTTCGCCGACCGCTACTACCGTGGGCAGCGCGCGAACGGCATCTACATCCCCCGCTTCCGCAATCTTGACCAAGCGTCCGCGCGCAAGGATTACCTGCGCGGCTTCGGCTATCAGGGGAGCGCCTCGCGCACGGACTGGAGCCGCGGCATCGCCGAGTTCCGCCGTTTCGGGGCCTCGTTCAAGGCCGACATGGTCGCACCGGGACCGTGGCGGTTCGGGATGGGCGCCTGGGGCGAATGCCTGCCGTACCACTCCAATCGGCTGTACCTGAACCGTGAGGTCCGCGACAAGTGGGGTCTGCCCACCGTCACCTTCCACTGCGAGTGGAAGGAAAACGAGTACGCGATGCGGCGCGACATGAAGCAGTCCGCCGTCGAGATGCTGGAGGCCGCTGGACTGAAGGACGTTCGCGCCTTCGACGACGTGAGCAACCCCGGTCTCTGCATCCACGAGATGGGAACCGCGCGCATGGGCCGCGATCCCAAGACGTCGGTCCTCAACAAGTGGAATCAGGTGCACGCCGCGCCGAATGTCTTCGTGACGGATGGTGCCTGCATGACGTCGAATTCCTGCGTGAATCCTTCGCTGACCTACATGGCGCTGACTGCGCGCGCCTGCGACCATGCGGTGTCGGAGATGAAGCAACTGCACCTCTGAGCCGCATCGCCATGAATTCCTCCCCGCTCTCCGGCCCAGTTGATTCGCTGACACGTCGCGAGGCGCTGCGGCGCGCGTCGTTGCTCCTCGGCGTCGCGTTCACTCCTTCGATCCTCGCTGCCGTGGCTGGCGCCGCGCCCGCCGACGTAACGAAGCAGGTTCTCGGTGAACCGGAGCGAGCCCTCGTGGCCGCCGTCGCCGAGCGGTTGCTGCCGCGTACGGACACCCCGGGCGCGATCGACGCGGGCGTGCCGGCGTTCATCGAGCGCATGGTGAATGCGTACCTCACCGATCGCGAGCGACGCATCTTCGTGGAGGGAGTGCCCGAACTCGAAGCCTTGAGCCAGTCCCGCGCCGGGGCCTCGTTCGTTCGTCTCCGTCCGGAGCAGCAGGACACCGTTCTCGGCGCCCTGGCCGAGGCCGCCGTTGGCCGCGGCACCACCTTCTATTCCCTCGTGCGGGAAGCGACGATCGTCGGCTACTTCACGTCGGAACTCGTCGGCAAGACGGTCCTGCACTACGACCCCGTTCCTGGCCGCTTCGACGCCTGCATCCCGATTTCCGAGGTGGGCAACGTGAATTGGACGCGCTGAACGCGTCCGGCATCACGGCTAGAGGAGCGGCATGAGCCGCGAGGCGATCCAGACGACGATCAGGCCGGCGACGGACATCACGGTCAGGACGACGGTAAAACTCCGCAGCGTCTCCTGCTCGGTGAGGCCGCCGAGCTTGCTGACGACCCAGAAGCCGCTGTCGTTCATCCACGAGCAGGCGAACGCCCCGAAGCCGATCGAGAGGAAGACGTACATCGGGTGGTAAGGAAGGGCTGCACCGGTCGCCGGGTCCATCAACGGCCAGAGGATGGAAGAGGCGGTGAGCATGGCGACGGTGGCAGAACCTTGAGCGATGCGGATCACGAAGGCCGTCGCCCAGCCGAGCAGCACCACGTCCAAGCTGTACTGCACCGCGATGCCCTTGATGGCGTCGCCCACGCCGGCGTGGCGCAGCATGCCGCCGAAGGCTCCGCCGGCGGCCGTGATCAGGATGATGACGGCCGCCGTGGCGAGCGGCGACTCCAGCATCCCGCCGAGGTCGCGCCACGGGATGCGGCGCTGGCGTACGAGTACCCACAGCGCGATCGCGGCGCCGATGAGCAGGGCGACGTTCTTGTTTCCGAGCGCCACCAGGACCCGGCTGACGCTGGCGTAGGTCTCGGTGCCGCCGAGGGTAGCCACGACGGTGGGCCATCCGGCTGCCGCCTTGGCGAGTGAGCCGAGGCCGATGAGGATGATCGGGAGCAGGATGGGCGCCGCGCTCGCCAGGAACGATGGCAGTTCCGATTCGGACCGGGATGTGATCGCCTCCAGATCGCGAGTCGAGGCGCTTTCGACGGAGCGGAGCGGCACATCCATGCGCCGATCCAACCAGCGGACGAAGGCATAGCCGGCGAGACAGGGAATGATTCCGGCGATCAAGCCCCACAGCAGCGAGAGACCCGAGTCGACGCGCAGATTATCGACCATCGCGAGCGGGCCCGGATGCGGCACCGTCAGGCTGTGCGTGATCACTCCGGCACAGCAGATGGCCATCAGGTAAAGGAGGTAGCTGCGCCCCGTACGCAGTCGCAGCGCTCTCGCGAGGGGCACCATGAGCATAACCATGGTATCGAAAAAGATCGGGATCGAGAGGAGGTACGTGCTGCCGAGCAGGGCGATGCCCGCCCGTTTCTCCCCCGCCACGGCGAGGAATCTCCGCACGACCTTGTCCGCCGCGCCGCTCTCCATCAGGCAGAGGCCGATGATCGCCGCCAAGCCGATCGAGATCGCGATCGATCCCGCCGCCGCGCCGAACTCCAGAGAGGTGAGTTCCACCGCCGCGACCCAGGGGTTGTCTCGGGCGTCCGTCCGCATTGAGGCCGGAAGGCGATCAATCGCCGCCGGTGGGAAGACCGGCGTCAGGACCCCGGCGAGAAAGGCCGCGAGCACCAGCGCGAGGAACGCCGGGAGGCGGAGTCGGGTGATCGCCACAATGATGAACACCACGCAGATGCCGAGGGTCACGAAGGGCCAAGCGCTGCTCGTGCCGCTGGCGGCGAGAAAAGAGGGTAGGAACATGATGGGGTGCGAGAGGGGTAACGCAGTCAGCGTTTCCCTTTCTGGTCCTGTTTCGCCAGCGAAAACGTCGTGGCAACGGGCTAGATACCCAGAGCGTGACGCAGCCAGCCCACCAGTCCACAGGTCAGCAGAACGGGCAGTAATCCGATCCGCGTGCGGGTCAGCGCTAGCCACGCGAGTACGCTGAGCGCGATGGCCCACGCATCGAGCCGTCCGTTCGGCCAGCCCACCTCGCGGCCAAACCACACGGCGAGACTCAGGATCACTCCGACCACGGCCGCCGTGACGGCCGCCAGCGCGTCCGCGATCCAGGGCCGTCGGTTCAGGCGCTCCATGTGGGGCGCGATCGTCAGGATGAAGAGAAAACTGGGGACGAAGGTGCTCCAGAGCGTCACCGCACTGCCCAAGGTAGCCGCAGCCAGAGGGGAGAACGGGGCCGGGCTACCCCATGCTCCGAGGAATCCGACAAACTGCAGCACCAGCACGAGGGGCCCGGGCGTCGTTTCCGCGAGCCCCAAGCCGTCGAGCATCTGTCCGGTGGTCAGCCAGCCGTGCACGTCGACGGCGTGGTGCGCGACGTAGGGCAGCACGGCGTAGGCGCCGCCGAATGTGACGAGCGCGACGTGCGAGAAGAAGCGTGCCTGCACGGCGAGCACGTGCTCGGGTCCCAGGGTCCACGTCAGTGCGAAAAGCGGAGCGAGCCAGAGCGCGACCCACGTGGCCGCCGTTCGCAGGGTGGTCCAAGTTGAAGAAGTTCGGCCGCCTTCGGTTGATCCCGGTGGAGTCGCCGCGGGCTCGGCCAGCTTCTGGGGAGCCGTGAGTGGGTTGTTGGCCGGTCTGCCGGACACGTGGTGTCCGAAAAACCCGCCGATCAGAGCGGCGGTGGCGATGACGACGGGGAAGGGCAGCTGGCCGAGCGTCAGGGCGAGGAAGGCAGCCGCCGCGATCAGGCCGTGTCCCGGGCTCCGGATCGCGGTGCGGCCGACGCGCCAGAGGGCCGCGGCCACCAAGGCCACCACCGCAGGGCGCAGCCCCGCGAAAACCGCCGCGACCGCGGCTGTCTCGCCGTGCGTGGCGTACAGCCAGCTCAGCAGCCAGAGCACCGCCGCCCCGGGCAGCACGAAGAGGATCCCGGCCACCAGCGCACCTCGGGTCCGGTGGAGCAGCCAGCCGACGTAGACCGAGAGCTGGTGCGCCTCCGGCCCCGGCAGCAGCATGCAGACATTCAGGGCTTCGAGGAAGCGGCGCTGGTCGATCCAGCCGCGCCGCTCGACGAGCTCCCGGTGCATCAGCGCAATCTGCCCGGCCGGCCCGCCGAAGCCCAGCAGGCCGATGCGCAGCCAAACGGGCCACGCTTCCCGCAGCCGCGGTGCCGGACCGGTCACGGGACGATCGCGACCGCGCGGATCGGCGATCCGTCGCGACCCTTGAAGTTCAGCGGAAAGCCGCTGAACGTGAAGCGCTCCGGCACCTGATCGAGGTTCGTCAGCCCCTCAACGACCACCACCTCCGCATCCCGGGCCAGCAGGATGTGATGCACTTCGTACCAGTCGCGACCGGGCGTCGGAGTGTCCATGCCAAGGAGACGAATCTTCCGCGAAACCAAGTAGCGCGCCGCCTCCTGGGTCAGGCTCGGAAAGTCCGCAAAGTAACCCGGCGTGCCGAAGCGGCGGTGCCAGCCGGTCTCGTAGATCACCTTCGCGCCGGGCTGGAGCAGTGCCTCGTGCCGGGCGAAATCCTCCGCCTTGATCTCCTCGCGCGGCGCCTTGGGGATGCGCAGCAGCACGGCGTCGCCGTAGAACCAGTCGAGTGGCATCTGGTCGATCGTCTTCCCGTCATCGAGGAAGTGGTACATCGCGTCGAGGTGCGTTCCCTGATGCGTCGCCATGCTCACCTGCGTCATGTTGTAGCGCAGGGTCGAGGTGTTGCCGTGCGGGATGATGCTCAGCTTCGGATCACTGGGGAAGTTGTCCTGGCCGTGAACGAGCGGGTGGGAGAGGTCGATGAGGCGCATGGGGATCAGGAGGTGGGACGAAGCAGTGCGGTGTTGACGACGTGGCGGAGGGGGAGGCCGCGCACCGCCAGCGCCGCGGTCTCCGCCGCGCGCTGCTGCAGTGCGGGGATGCTCGCGGTGCTGTACCACGCGGTGTGCGAGGTCAGGAGCGTGTTGCGGCTGCGGCGCAGGGGATGATCCGCCGGCAGCGGTTCCTGCTCGAAGACGTCCAGCCCCGCGCCGGCCAGCGTGCCGGCATCGAGCGCGGCGGCGAGCGCCACGGTGTCGATCAGGGCTCCGCGGGCCGTATTGACGAGGATCGCGTCGGGCCGCAGGAGCGCCAGGGTTCGCGCATTCACGAAGTGGCGCGTCGATTCGCCGAGCGGGAGATGGAGGCTGAGGATCCCGGCATTCGCAAAGAGCTCGTCGGCGGTCAGCGCGCGTACGCCGGCGGCGGCGAAGGCTTCCGCCGGCACGAACGGATCGTAGGCGGCGGTTGTGCAGCCGAACGCCGCCGCACGGGCAAGCACCGCGCGGGCGATGCGCCCGAATCCAGCGGTGGCGAAGACGCGCCCACGCAGCGCCGGCGCGGGCGCCGGGGGAGTGATCTTCCACGTGCCACCTCGCACGATTGTGTCGGTCTGCGGCAATTGACGCGAGAGGGCGAGGGCGAGGGCCAGGGTGTGGTCCGCGACTTCATCAAGGCAGTAGTCCGGGACGTTGCACACCGGGATGCCACGCTCGCCGGCGGCCGCGAGGTCCACGTTGTCCACGCCGATCCCATAACGCACGATCAGCCGCAGCTGCGGCAGCGCGGCGATGACCGCGCGCGTGATGGGAGCCCATTGGACAATGAGGATGTCGGCCGTGGCGCCGGCGCGGATCACCTCCTCGGCGGTCCGGCATTGGGCGGCGCTCACGGTCGCCCCCGCAGCTGCGAGAAGGGCGCGTTCAGCGTCGAGATGAGGAAATCCAGAGTCAGTGATGAGGACGTGCGGCACGGGATGGAAAATCAGGGGGATCCGACCAGCACGGCCTTCAGGTCGGCCTCGCCGGGATCGGCCATGCGCCGGAAGACCGCGACGCCTTCGGTGAGCGGGGCGCTTTCGATCCAGGACGTGACATCGACGCGACCGGTGCGCATGAGTTCGAGCGCTTCGCCGAGTTCCTCGAGCTTCGCGGAGTACGTGCCGAAGACTTGCCGCTCGGGCAGGGTGATCTGGTAGGTCTCGATCTCCATGCGGTCACCGAGCAAGCCGAGCCAGACGGCGCCGCCACCGGGGCGAGTGCAGGTGAGGGAGAGTCGCTTGGTGGTGGCGGCCCCGGCCGCATCCACCACGAGGTCGGCACCTTCACCGTCCGTCCAAGCCTGGATTTCCGCCGCCAGATCCTGATCGCGGCTGCACACCGTCCGAACGGCGCCGAGCCGGGTCGCGACCGCAAGACGGCCGCGGGAGAGGTCCGCGACCATGACCTCGGCGCCACGGAGAGCCTGGAGGGCCTGCTGCGCCATGAGCCCGATCGGGCCGGCGCCGATCACAAGGGCTCGGCGCACGTCGAGATGCCGGGTCAGATTGACGACGTGGACTCCGTTGGCGAGCGGCTCGGCGAGGCACGCCGCCGCGGCGGGCAATGCGTCCGGCCACGGCAGGAGCACGCGCGTCGGCACCGCGACGCGCTCGGCGAACGCGCCCGGGCGGTGCATGCCGAATACCTGACGCTCCGCGCAGAGATGGGTGTCGCCGCGGTGGCAGCGCGCGCATCGGCCGCACGGGACGACGGCGTTCACGACGACCCTCCGACCGAGCAGTGCGCGGTCAACGTCGGGTGCGGCGGCGACGATCGTGCCGCAGAATTCATGGCCCATGACCAAGGGCGGCGGGCGGCGCGGGCTGTGATGCTTGAAGGATTCCAGTTCGCTGCCGCAGATGCCGCAGGCCGCGACCTGCACGATGACCTCACCCGGGGCGGGCGATGGCTCGGGCAGGGAGGTCAGTTCGAGCTTATCGAACGAGGGATACAGCAGCGCGTTCACGTGCGGACAGGCTTTGCCGGCCCGCACGGGATAGGTCAATCCTCGCGCAGGGAGTCCGTCGGTTCAGGCCGACGCGCTGATTTCCCGGAGATCGGCGCGGGTCGCCTGATAGCTGGTTGCGTAGGCCTCGATCCTGGGATCCGGAGTCCGTCCGGTGTGTTTGCACCAGGCCCGATACAGGTCAGGCCACCAGTTGCGGTGCTCGGTGTGACCCTCGGTTCGGTAGCTCTCCCAGTCGATCATGACGCTGGACCAGCAGCGGTCGCCGTAGGCCGTCGCCTCGCGGGGGTCGGCGAACGTCTTGACGTACCAGTCTCGTCCGATGCGGGCGTGGAGTACTTCGTCGGCCCAGTCGTAGTCCTGAATCAGGGCCGAATAACCGTCGCCGGAGGCGATACCGACCTCCCACTCGAAACGCTTGCCGGTCCGGGGCATGAGGCCCTGCTCGATGAAATAGAGGACCGCGTGCCGTTCGATGGGGGTGAGCTGGGTATTGAGCGCGAGGGACCAGGTGAAGTTGATGCGGACGAGGTTGCGCCAGTCGATGCCGGCTTGGATGAAACCGACCTCGCCCATCATAGCATGCCGCGCCTCGTCCCAGAGCTGGCGGGTCATATCGGTGGTGTAATCCCACGGCTTGTCCTTGGTCTCTGCGATGATGCTGGCCATCATCTCGGGCACGTCGATTTCCCGCAGCCGCTTGTAGAACATCATCAGCGTCTTGGGCTCGGGGGGGAATGACTCGTCGTAGAGAAACTGCTCCGCGTGGACTCCCATGTTGTAGGGATCGGGGAACCGCTCGTCGCGACGTGGAACCGGGTCGAAGCGGGCCGGTTGGGCGGAGGCGAGACGGACGATCGGGCCGGGCGCGGCCGTTTCCGTTCCGGAAAATCCGCCGGCTTGGGCGAGGAGGTGGTCGAGGTGTCGGAGCCACGGAGCAGCGGCGCTGCGTGCGGCGTCATCGACGAGACTCGAGAGGGCGCCGCGGCCGTAGGTGATCATCTCCTCAATTTCGACGAGCGCGAAACGGCAGATGCGGAAGGAGGGGTGATCGACGAGACGGTTGGTTTCCCGCTGGTGCTGGCGGAGAGCCTCGGCGAGCGCGGGGAGGGCGTGGCCATAGACGCCGAGCAGGCGCGCCGCGCGATCGGGTGCAGCATCCAGTTCGTCGAAGTAGGCGTCGAATGCCGCATCCGGCACGGCATCAAGGCCGAGGGGAGGTTCGCGCATCTCGCCGACGCGCGTGCGCCAGGTGGCGGCATGTTCGGCGCAGTAGTGCGCGTGGAGGCTGAACGCCATCTTCAGTTCGTAGATCGGTTCCGACGGCAGGTGGCGGATGAAGAAGGCATGCAGCCTCTTCAGGGCCCAGTGGTGGCGCTTGAGGCGAGCGACGCACGCCTCGACCGAAAGGCCGGGCTGCATCGCCTCGGCGAAGCTCGCGATGCCGGCGAGTGGAGGAAGGTCACGGTACGAGGAGTATCCCGAGAGGGGCATGGTGTGGAGAGGCTAGAGAACCGGACGAAGAGCGCAACCGCGGCGGATCTGGTCCGGCGACGGAACCACCCTCCCGAAATCCCGGGCGGATGAGTGGATCTGAGTGCAGGGTGGATTCAGTTCGGCGAGGAACTGACGCCGTCTGGTCCGGCGAAGGAGCCGTGTATACGTTCCGGAAGAGGGCGAGCGGAAACGCCGCTTCGGATCTCGCGGATCGCGGTCCTTGTCTCGCAGGTTACCGAGCGGCTTGGTCATTCGATCACTAAATGCATGATAATAAACAATTTAACCGGAGATGGAAAAAAACTTTGTTTTTTGCAAAGCTTGGGCATACGGTCCGGCTTGAATGAAGAGCGTGAATACCGATGTCGCCTATGAGCACATCCGGAAAAAAATCCTCAATGGGGAGTACCTGCCTGGACAAGCCCTGATGACGGAAGTCCTGGCGGAGGAGATTGGGGTGAGTCGCACGCCGGTTCGGGATGCCTTGCGCAAGCTTGAGACCGACGGGTTGGTTTCGATTCAGCCGCACTTGGGCGCGAGCGTGAAGAAGATCCAGCTCAAGGAGTTTCGCGAGTTATGTGATTTGCGACTGGCACTTGAGAGCCACGCCGCGGGTTTGGCGGCGAGAAATCGCAGCGAGGCTGATTTGCACGAGATCCGCTTTGCGCTCGAGGCGATGCGTCGGCTCACGGAAAAGATCATTCAGTCCAACGAAGATCAGCTCTACCCCGAGGAACTGGCCCGCGAGGATGCGCGTTTCCACATCGCGATTATGACCGCGGCGGACAACGAGTTGATGAAGAAGGAGATTCTTCGTCTCCATGTCATCCACCGCGTGCTGGCCCTGCCGACCCTGCCGGGTCAGGCGTCGGTGAGTAAGGCGGAAATGGATGCTCGCCGGCTCTCGGTGCTCGAGAAGCACGACGACATTTACCAAGCGATCCTGCGGTCCGACCCCATCGCGGCCAAGCGCGAGATGGAGTTCCACCTGCAGGAACTGATCGATCACAACATGCTCTTGATCAGTCGCTCGGAGAACGTGTCGCTCGCCCGGGAGCTGACGGCCGAAGAGTTGGTGTACAGTTCCTGAGGAGTGCCTCGCGAGTGCGGGGCGTCCGGCGCCGCAGCGTGAGTGCCTATTTGGGCGGGTCCGGTGGCTGCTTCGTGCCGCTGCCGGGTTCGATGAGGTTGATCAAGTTCGCCATCGAGCGGAAGGGACGAATCAGCCAGGTGCCGTTGATCAGAGGGTCCGCGCGGCCGGCTTTTTCGGGGAGGCTATTGAGGAGCGCAAGGAGTACGAAGCACCCGACGAGGAGGCTGGTGAAGAACGCGATGAATACCGGCACGCTCAGCGTCGTGCCGTCCGTCCCGCCTTTCAGGAACAGTCCCCACAGGACCGGCGAACAACCGCCGAGAAACGTGATGACCGCGCCGTGGATCGAAACCGGCAGGGCGCGGTCGCTCTCCGGCAGGATTTTGGCGAGGTAGTTCAGGTTCGCGGAGGTCCAGCAGCCGGAGGCGACGCCCTGCAGGAAAAACAGCACCGGCAGCAAGATCAGCCAGCGGCCGTCGGTGACCAGAAAGAGGATCCATCCGGCCGCGATCGCGGCGTGGGCGAGGTAGGAGAGTCGGAAGAAGGGCTTGGCGCCGATTTCGTCCATGCGCGAGCGCATCACGAGATTCGCCGCCATCAGCCCGAAGTACGTCAGCATCGTGAGCATCAGGATGCTGGAGTTCCCGAGTTCGGTGGTGCCGCGAAGATGAAACGCCACGAACGGCGCGATCGGCGTGATCAGGACGAAGAGGGGCACCGACATCCAGAGGTACGTCCGGAACAGGCCGGGCTCGGTGATCCAGCGCGGCGTGTCGGTCACGATCTTCTCCAAATTCATGATCTTCGGCCGTTCAACGTCCGGAAGCGCATGCAGGTGCCGGGAAGCGAGCCACGCGGCGGCGAAGGCGACCACGTACTGCACGAGGAAGGCGCGATACACCGGGAGGACCGCGAAGAGGCCCGCGTAGCAAAGGAGGGCTCCGACCACGGCCGTGCCGGCCATCAACTGCTCGGTCGCCCAGTAGCGGCCGCGAATCTCGGACGGCACCAGCTGGTAGATCCACGTGGTCATCGATCCCGTGCCGACTGCCCGCACGACGCTGTAGCAGAACGTCGCAAGCGTCATCGCATAAATCATCCATGGCACCCGCTCCGTCGGAGCGAGCAACGCGAGCCCGATGGGAACGAGCAAGCACCACGCGCGCGCATCCCAACCAGCCAGAACCAAGCGCTTGAACCCGATGCGCGGGAGGAAGGCGGTCGCGATCACTTGCACCGGCGTCAGCAAAAACGTCCACGAGACGACCAACCCGAGCTGGAACGAATCCGCTCCGAGTTGCTGCATGAAGAGCGTGGTGGGCGCACCGATCGCCACCTGCCAGTTCAGCGCGTGGAAGAACGAGAAGTACAGTCCGTGCCGGTGCGGGTAGAGCCCCGGGTCGCTGCGACGCGTGGGAAACAGCATGGCGGGCCGTCCGAATCAACCGGGTAGACGGAACCGGAGCAGCGCGCTGCCTTCCGGGCCGGTGCGGGGGAGGTTGCGCCGCTCCTCCGGCAGCGAGCCCGTGACTTCCCAGCGATCCCCCGTGTCCGCGAGGTAAAGGTCACCCTGCGGAGTCACGAAGATGCCGTGGGGATAAAGGCATCCTCCGGGCGCAGTCCAGACGGCGCGGATCTTCCCTCCGCGATCGAAGCGGATCACGGCGCGATCAATTCCCGCCGAGCCGTAGATGAACCCGTCCGCGGCCGCATGCAGTCCGTCCACCGAATGCAGTCCGGGCCACGTCGCGACGACCTTGCCCGCCTGAGTAAAGACTTGGATGCGGTCGTTTTCGCGATCGGTCATGTACAGGAGGCCGTCAGGCGCGAGCGTGACGACGTGCGGGGTGTGGAACTCGCCGGGCTCCGTGCCGCGCCGTCCCCACTCGCGCACGAAGGTTCCGTCCGCACGACAGTGCACCATGCGCGAGTTGCCGTAGCCGTCAGTGATGAACAGGTCGCCGGCCGGGTTCACGCAGATGTGCGTGGGCTGGGCGAAGCGGCGTTCGTCGCAGCCGGACTCGCCGTCAACGCCGAGGGTGAGCAGCAACTCCCCGGCCGGGGAGAATTTCATCAGGAGGTGACGGCCGACATCGGTGATCCACACGTTGTCCCACGGATCGATGTGCAGGCCGTGGAGCCAGCAGCGGGTGGCGATCGGAATCGGAACCGGCCCGCGCAGGTCGTAGGCGGTGGTCGCGCGCTGGTGCGCCGCGCCCACCTCGTGGGAGAAGCGTCCGTCGGCGTGAAAGCACAGGAACGGGTGCTCGCCGCGATGGGCGACGAAGATCCGTCCGCGCGAGTCGACGCCGACGCCGACCACCCGGTCGAGGACCCAGCCGGCCGGGAGGACGGGCCAGCCGGCGACCGGCTCGAGCGGAGCATGGCCTGAGTCGCGGAAAGCGGGGGCGCGGAGCGCGTTCATGCGGAGGTGGTGGGGCGATCAGGCGAGTCGGGCGAAACCGCGCAGGCCCCGGGCGACCCCGGAGTCGGCCTCAAGCGTGCCTTGCTCGATGCTGCGCGACACGTCCGCGAGTGTCAGGTCGAGTGCCTCCAGCATTTCGCTCCGGTCTTCGTCGCGCTGGGCGAGCATCACGTAGGAGTACCCGGCGACGAGGAAGCCGCGTTCACGCATACGGCGAATGTAGAGCGTCTGCGCCAGCGGTGCGTCGGGCCCGAGCCCGAAGGTCAGGGTGGGTGTGCTCGGCATGCCGCCGACGGTGAGGGCGCAGCGCGGATGGCGGGCGGCGACCTCGCGCAGGCTGGCCTGGAACTTCGTGCCGCGTTCCCAGATCAGCTCGAAAAGGCCGAGTCGCTTGACCTTCGCGAGCACGGCGAGAGCGGCGGCCGGGCCGACGCCGTCGGTCCAGTAACTCGACGAGATGAAGCTGCCGGTCGCCTGCTGCATCACGCTGTCGCGGCCGACCACGACGCCGAAGGGAAAGCCGTTGCTCATCGCCTTGGCGTAGACCACGAGGTCGGGTTCGATGCCGAGTCGGGCCATGGCCCCGGGGAACCCGTAGCGGAGGCCGCTGGTGACTTCGTCGACGACGAAAACCGCGCCAGCGGCGGCGGCGCGAGCCTTCACCTTCTGGAGGAAGTCGTCCTTCGGCGTCTGTGAGCGCATCGGCTCCATGACGATTGCGGCGAGGTTGCCGTCGAGGTGCGCGAGGGCCTCGTCGAGCGAGGCGAGATCGTTGTACTTGAAGGGTCGGGACGTGCCGACGAGTTCGCGGGGAACGCCCTTGGGCTCGAGGCCGGGAAGGAGGTGTCCATCGAGCGCGCCCTTCTCACCCAGGTTGGCGGCCAGGTACCAGTCGTGCCAGCCATGGTACCCGCAGAAGGCCACGCCGGAGCGGCCGGTGGCGGCGCGGGCGACACGCACGGCGATCGACATGGCATCGCCGCCGCCGCGGGCGTAGCGCACCTTGCCGGCCCAGGGGTGCAGAGAAAGGAGGGTCTCCGCCAACTCGACCTCCTGCGGGTTGACCAGAGAGCAGTAGGTGCCGGCGGAGATGCGGCGGCCGACCGCGCGGTCGACGTCGCGGTCGCCGTAGCCGAGCAGGATCGCCCCGACGCCACCGGCGAAATCGCGGTAGCGCTGGCCGTTGAGATCCCAGACGTTGCAGCCCGAGGCGCGCGAGAAGTAGGCCGGCCACGAGCGCTCGTCGAACATCTCCGCCCGCTTGGAGAGAAGGCCGGTGCCGCCGGCGATTGCCTGCTTGGCGCGGCTCCACAGCTCGATGCCGTTCGCGGGCGCGGGTACGGCGGCCGGCGGCAGGTGCGCCGAGAGGGTGCGCAGCGCGTTGCGCAGGAACAGATCGTCGAGGTCACCCTGGGTGAGTCCCGCATCCTCGCACGCCTCGCGCAGCGTCAGCGCGGACTCGATGCCGACGAGCGTCATGTCGTTGTTCGTCGGGGCGCGGTGCTCCGGCTTGATCAGCTCGGGGTGGAGCCAGAAGAAGAGGTCACCGGTGGTGACGCAGCGGCCGCGGACGCCGTCGACGGCGAAATCCGTTCCCCAGAGAATGCGGCGCGGCCCAAGGATTTCGATCGCGGCGCGGAAGGCCTCGGCTTCGCAGACGGCGGAGGTGTCGATGACGGCGTTGTCGAGATCCGCGAGTGCGTGCAAGCCGCGTCGGGCGTTTCGGTAGCTGAAGCTGCGGGCGACGTGTGCGAGGATGATCCGCGCATTCGGATAGCGTCGGCAAAGACGGCGGAGTTGCTGCTGGTTGCTCTCATCCTCCATCGCCCCGTCACGGACGATGTGGAGGATCATGGCGCCCCCCGTTTCGTGCAGGATCTCCCACATCCACTCCGGTGCGTACTCCTCGATGGTGGCGTTCATCGTGTCCGGGCGGTCCGCGAAGCAGTGATACACCTTGATCCCGCAGAACCGGCCGTCGCGGATGCTCGCCGCCACGTCTTCGCGGTCGTCGGTCGGAGCCACGACCCGCAGGGCCCGGCTCAAGGGCGTGCCATTCTTTCTGACCTCGTCGGCCACCCAGGCATTAAGCGCGGGCCGGTCCCCGGTGCGGCGCGGCATGCCGAAGTAGAGTCCGTGGAGGGTGCGGTTGGGAAGGTAGCGCTGCACCCCGGAGCGGTGCTCAGCGCAGCCGAGGACGCCGGCGTCCTGCAGGAAGGGCCAGGTGCCGGGCGGAAAGTGCGCGGGATGGAACGGATGGGCGTGGATGTCGTAGGCCTCCGCCGGCAGGAAGCCGGCGAGCCGGGTGCGCGCAATCTGCTCATCGCGCGGGGTCATCGTCTTGACGAAGGTCATGAGGGCGAGGGTGAGGGAGCGGAAGAGGAGGACGCGGGCGTGCGCACCTTCCAGAGCAAGACGACGCAGAGCGCCATCGTCACGGCACCGCCCGTGAACACGGCGGTGATCGGCACGTGCGCGTCGCGGAACGCACCGCCCGCATAGATGCTCGCGCCGCCGACGAACACCGCGAGCATGTTGAGGATGCCGAAGCCCAGCGCCAGGACCCGGCGGTCCACGATCTGGCAGAGGATCGGCAGCATGTTCGCATCCGGGAAGGTCCGCGCGAGGCCGTAGAGGACCAAGCCCGCGAAGAGAAGTGGGAGCGACGGGGAGTAGGCGATGACCAGAATCGCGGGCACGGTCAGGGAGGTGCCGATGATGCCGACCCACACGCGCGCCCGCGGGTGGCGAAGGCTCCAGCGATCCGCCCAGTAGCCGGCGACCAGCATGCCGACCATGCTGGCGCTGTAGATGTAACCCATTGCCGACAGGCCCGCCTCACCTTGGCTGAGGCCGAAACGCTCGGTCAGGTAGGTCGGCAGCCAGCCGATGACCGTCCAACTGCCGACGCCAAGCAGGCCCCAAAAGCAGAGAGCGAAGAGGTAGGCCGGCGAGGTGAAGAGAGTCCGCAGGCTCGCGCCCAGCCCGAGCGAGGCGGTGATCGGCGGCGCCACGGTGGTCGTGCCCGCCGCGCTCGCTTCCGAGGTGGGGCGGTCCCGCAGGAGGATCCAGACCACGACCGCATAGACGATCCCGATCGCCCCGAAGAGTTCGAACACGAAGCGCCAGTCGTGGCGGTCGGCGATCCAGCCGCCGAGCCCGCCCAATCCCGAACCCACCATCACGCCGCTGAGATGGATCCCGTTCGCGAGCGATCGCGTCCGGTCGCGGTGATAGTCCATGAGGAGCTTGCCCGCCGCCGGGAAGTAGCAGGCTTCGCTGATTCCCATCAGCGCCCGGTAAATCAGGAGTTCCTCGAACGAGTGCGCATGGCCGGTCAGCCACGTGAATGCCGACCAGGCAAACAGCGACACGACGACGATCCGACTGCGGTTGAAGCGGTCCGCCAGGTAGCCGCCGACCGGACCGAGGACCCCATAGGAAACCAGGAACACGGTGGTGAGCAGGCCGAACTGCGCGTCGGTCATCGCGATCTCCCCCTTCACCGACGTCCTCATCGTGATGAGGATCAGTCGATCGAGATAATTCAGGCAGGCAACGAACCAGAGCAACCCGACGGTCAGCCAGGCCCGCGGTGGAAGGGGGGCGGAGGGACTCATGGCCGGGAGGGAGTGGAGTAGGAGCGGATCGCAGCCAGCAGGGCCGCGCACACCAGGAGGCTCGCTGCCGCGAACTGGAAGACGTGGCTGACGTCCACGCGGGCGTCACGGAGCATCCCGCCTGCATAAATGGTGACTCCGCCGATCACGCAGGAAAACAAGTTCAGTACACCGTATCCGGTCGCACGATACCGGGGATTTGAGACCATGCAGAGGATCGGCATCATGTTCGCGTCGGAGAACGCCTTCGCGAGGCCGAAGATCACCAGTCCCATGATTGCGAGGGGCAGCCAGTCGATCGTGGAGGCCAGCAGGATGCCCGGGGCCGCGATGAGCAGGCCGATGAGCGGGACGTAGATCCGGCCGAGTGCGTTGGTGCGGGCCCAACGGTCCGCCCAGATTCCGCCCGCCAGCACACCGATCAGCGCCGCGGTTTGATAGTAGCCGGTGGCGGAAAGTCCCCCCGCACCCTGAGAGAGCTTGAAGTGCTCGGTGAGGTAGGTCGGCATCCACCCGACCACCGCCCAGCCGGCGAGGCCGAGCAGGCCCCAATAGGCGAGCGCGAAGAGGTAGCCGCGGTTGGAAAACAGGCTGCGCAGCGCGGATCCGAGGCCGACGGACTCGGTCGCGGAGGCTCCCGGCGCATCATGGGACTCCCGCGCCGCATCCCGGAGGAAGAGCGCGGCGATCACGGTGAAGCCGACGCCGACGAGGCCGAAGACCTCGAAGGCGTGCGCCCAGCCCTCGCGCTCGGCGATCCACCCGCCGAGTCCGCCCATCGCTGAGCCCACCATGATGCCGGTCATGTGCACGCCGATCGCCAGCGAGCGGGTGGGGCCTCGGTGATAGTCCGCGATCAGGGCGAGGGCGGCCGGGATGTAGCACGCTTCGCTTACGCCCATGAGTGCACGGGTGAGCAGGAGCTGGTTGAAGGTGGTCGCGTGCGCGGTCAGCCAGGTGATCACCGACCAGGCGAGTAGGCTGATCACGATCACGCGGGACCGATTGAACCGGTCAGCGAGAAAGCCCGCGAAGGGGCTGAGCAGGCCGTAGATCCAGAGGAACACCGACGTCAGGAGCCCGAACTGCGCGTCCGTCATCGGAATCGCTTCGGTCAGCGACTGCCGCATCGTCGTGATCATCACCCGGTCGAGGTAATTCAGGCAGCCGACGACCCAGAGGACACCGACAATGAGCCAGGCGCGGGAGAGAAGGGCGGGGGGAGCGGACATGAGCTTCGTTGCGGTGGGGTGGGGTGAAGAAAGCAGGGGTGAGAAGGTCTGGAGGGTGCTACTGCGCCTTGCCTCTGCCCTCGATTCGCCAGCAGTCGATCGCGCGTCCTTCCTCGGTCGCCACGACGGTATCTGTGAGATTGAAGACGGGGCAGACGTGCGCGGGCACGAGCAGGATGCGCTCGCCAATGCGCAGGTCATCGGTCGCGGGACCACGGATGTACCCATGCTCCTCGTTCAGCCGAACCACCGCGAAGTCGCGACCGTCGGCGGGCACCGCGTGGACACCCTCGGGCGTGCGGTCCGGCGAGAGCGTCTTGGAGCCCGCGTCGATGAGGGCGAGGCCCGGTTCCGGGCGATCGACGACGGTGGTGAGCACGTGGACCGCCTGATCGGTGGGCCTCATGGCTTGGGTGACCTGTGAGAGGTACAGGTCGCCGAAGGGGTAGGCACCGGGTCGGACGGCTTGGATGCGGCCGGCCGAGAGCGCGGTGGCCTGCTCGGCGGAGACGCTGCAGCCGGGCCAGAGGGCGAGCGCCGGATCGATCCGGTCGCGCAGCGCGGCGAGGCGGTCGAGCATCGCGGCGAGACGCGCCGGTCGTTCGGCGGGGGGAACGCCGTAGAAGAAACCCTCGTGGGTATAGAGCCCGAGCAGTTCCAGGTGCCGGCTGGCGGCGGCGCGTGCGGCGAGGCGCTGCGCGCTGGCGTCGTCGCGCGCACCCTCGCGCCCAGCCCGGTGTCGACGGCGAGCATGACCCGCAGCCGCCGGCCGGTGCGTTGAGCGAGACGTTCGAGCACCTCGAAGTGGGCCTCGCTGGTCAGCCCGACGCGGAGATCGTCGACCTGCTCGGCGAGCGCGGCCAGCCGGGGCGCGTGCAACGGATCGCCGAGGGAGTGTGCGACGAACAGGGCCCGCACGCCCGAGGGCAGCATGGCCTCGGCCTCGCCTAGCTTGGCGCACGTGAGCCCGCGGGCGCCAAGGGCAAGCTGCTCGCGGGCGACGGCCACGCACTTGTGAGTCTTGATGTGCGGACGGAGCTCGACGCCGTGGGCATCGGCCGCTGCCTGCATGCGATGGAGATTCGCACGCAGTCGCGCGCGATCGACCAGCACGGTGGGAGTCGGGAGCTCCAGCAGCATGGTCAGAGTCGGCCGATCTGTCCGAGCGTGAGTCCGCCGTCGACCACGATGATCTGTCCGGTGATGTAGCTGGCGGCCGGAGAGAGCAGAAACACGGCGGCGCCGGCGCAGTCCTCCGGGCGACCGATGCGACCCTGCAGGATCTTCTTCTCGTAGTGCGTGCGCTTCTCGCGGGTCACGAGTCCGGCGGTGAGTGGCGTATGGATCAGCCCCGGAGCGATGCCGTTCACCCGGATTTGATGGGGTGCGAGGGACTGAGCGAGCGTGCGCGTCAGCATGACCATCGCGCCCTTGGAGATATCGTAGGCTGACGAGTCCTCCTCGGGCTGGAAGCCGTTGGTGGATGACGTGGCGACGATGGCCCCGGGGCGGCGGCGGGCGACGAGCTCGCGGGCGAAGGCTTGGGCGACGAAGTAGTTGGCGCGCACGTTCAGGGAGAGGGTGCGTTCCCAGCGCTCGGGGGACATCTCGAGGAACGGAACGTCAAAGAAGCCCCCGGCGTTGCACACCAGCAGGTCGAGTTCCGGTTCGAGCGTGAACGCCTCCCGGACCAGCCGGGCCGGGGCGTCGTCGGCGAGCAGATCGAGCTCGATGAAAGGTGCGTTGGCCGGGGTGGTGGGGGCCGGGCCGGACTTCCCGTGCAGGATCACCCGGGCGCCGGCCTCGTGAATGCCGCAGGCGATGCCGTGGCCGATGCCTTGGGACGAGCCGGTGACGAGCGCGGAGCTGCCCTTAAGCGAGAATGTTTTCATCCTTGAGACGGAGCAGGGAGAGAAGGTTGTCGTGCCCCACGGCTTGCTGCAGTGCCGCCGGGAGAGCCCGCACGCAGGCGACCTCGGCCTCGTAGGTGCTCCGGAGGGAGACGAACGTGCCGTCGATGTGGGCGACGTAGCTTTGGAAGGGCGTATCGGAGCCCCAGAGCAGCTTCCGTGGGTAGGCCTCGGCGAGATCACGGAGCACGCGCGAGGGGTCGGTGTAGTCGGAGTCAAACCGCCGGGCAGGCGGGGCGACGAAACCGAGGCCCTTGACCACGCCCTCGCAGTGGATGCGATGCGCTGAGCAGTCGAACCACGTATTCGGCAGCTCGGCCACGCGATCGAGGCATTCCCGGTCGAACCGGCAGGAGTGAGCGAGGCAGAACCGTACGCGCGGCGTCGCCTCGGCCACGCGGAGGATGGTCTTCGCCTGCGACCACGTGTCCTCGGGGGCGACGCTCGAGTGGATGAGGAACGGGAGATCGAGCTCCTCGGCGAGTTCGAGGAACCCCCGGCCTTCCCGCAGGAGCGAGCCAATGTCGCTCTGGATCATCGTCGGCTGGATCTTGAGCCCGTAGAAAGGATAGCGCCGGTGGAGATCCCGCAGCCGCGCGATTTGGGGCGCGGGCGAGCGCAGGGGGTCGAGAATCGCGAAGGGCAGCGTGTTTCGCCCCAGATCCGGGTACAGCTCGTAGAGCTCGCGCAGCATCCGCTCGTTCTCGAACGCATACGGCACGTCCTCGCAGCCGCCGCCTTTCAGCTCGGTGCGCCGCATCGCCGCCACGTCGAACGTGAGGTTGGCGATCATCGGGAAGACCACCCAGCGATCCACGCCGCAGTGCCGCCCCTCCGTCACCATCGCCGGTAGATCCTGGCAGTACGGATGGTATCCGTTGAGATAAAAGAATAGGTCAACGCCGAGGTGATTGTGGCAGTCGATCAGCATGGACAATTCTGTTTGACGAAACGATCGTTTCGCATTGTGATACGACCCGCAAGCGAAATCCCATGAGCATCGCGGTCCTGGACAAGACGTTCTCGCTGTTGGAGGTGCTGGCCCGGATGGGCCGGGCGGCGACGCTTGCCGACTTGGCCCGGGAGAGTCGCCTGCCCAAGCCGACCGCGTACCGGATTTTGCGCAGTCTGCGGGACTTGGGCTACGTCGTGCAGTCGGATCGGGGTGGGGCCTACTCGTTGTCGGAGCGGCTGCAGTCCCTGGGTGAGCAGGGGCGGGACGAGTCCTTGCGGGAGAAGGCGGCGCCGCTCATGCGGCGGCTGCATGCGGAATTTGATGAGACGGTGAATCTCGGCGTGCTCGAAGGCATTTACGTGCGTTATGCATGGGTGCTGGAAACGACCCACGCGTTGCGCTGGATCGTGAAGCCGGGAGCGCGGGATCCGTTCCACACGACGGCGCTGGGGCGCGCGATTGTGGCGGGGATGCCGGCGGAAGCCCAGGCGCGGCTGGTCGCGAAGGTATGTGCGGCGGCTCCGGCCCGGGCGCGGGGTGCGTTGCGGGAGCGGCTGCGTCGCGAGCTGGAAGTGACGCGCGAGCGGGGTTTCGCCCTTGAGGAAGAAGAGACCAACGCCGGCGTGGCCTGCGTCGCGGTCTCGCTCGCTCCTTTGCAGGAGCCCTTGGCGGCGGTGAGCGTTTCCGTGCCGGTAAATCGTTTTCCCGCGGCCCGCCGCTCAGCCCTCATCGCCGCGTTGCGCCGTCCCCAGGAACGTCTCGCCGCCGAAGCCTAGCCAGCCCGGTTTCCCGTTTTTGTCCTCCATGCCCTATACCTTCGCCAAATCCCAAGCGCTCTTTGAGCGTGCCCAGCGCAGCATCGCCGCCGGAGTCAACAGCGGCATCCGCAAGATGGAGGCTCCGGTCCCGTTGTACTTCACGCACGGCCGAGGCCCGAGGATCTGGGACGTGGATGGCAACGAGTTCATCGACTTCAAGCTGGGGCAGGGAGCGTTGCTCTTCGGCCACGCCCCTGAAGGCATGGCGGAGGCGATCGCTGCCCAGGCGCGGCTGGGCACGCACTGGGCCGGCCAGTCGGAACTGGAGATCGCCGTGGCGGAGCGGGTGCAGGCGATGATCCCTTCCGCGGAGTTGGTCCGCTTCAATAACTCCGCGACCGAGGTGGTGGGCGCGGCGTTCCGTCTGGCCCGCGCCGCCACCGGCCGCCCCTTGATCCTGCGTTTCGAGGGACACTATCACGGCTGGATGGACGAGGGCTTGGTGGGATTTGCCAATCCGATGGATCGTTGGGGTGATGACGAGAATCCGGCCCGCACGCATCCGAGCAAGGGCGTGATTCCCGAGGTGCTGGACCAGTTCGTCGTCGCTCGCTGGAACGACCCCGAGCACCTGCGCCGCCGGGTTGACGAATTCCGCGGCAAGATCGCGGCGATCATTTTCGAGCCGGCGCTGTGCAATACCTGCTGCATCGAGCCCGTGCCGGGTCTGATGGCGACGATCCGCGAACTCTGCGACCGCGATGGAATGATGATGATCTCGGACGAGACGATCACCGGCTTCCGCTTCGGCGCGTCGTGTGCGCAGGGGTTCTACGGCTACAAGCCGGACCTTACGATCCTCGGCAAGGCGATCGGTGGCGGCACGCCCTTCGCGGCGCTCGCCGGCACCCGCGCCGCGATGGCCAAAGTGCTCTCGGGCGAGGTGGTCCATGCCGGCACGTTGAACGGCAACCCGCTTTGCCTCGCCGCCAGTCGCTGGTGCCTCGATCAGGTCATTGCCCAGGGGGACCGCCATCCCGCCGGCGTGGCCGCCTTGGGGCGTCGCCTGATGGAAGGCCTGGAAGCGCTCGGGCGCACCCACGGCGTCCCGCTCCGCCCGCAGGGTCCTGGGCTGATTTTCCATACGGTGATGCTCAAGCCGGGCGCCGCCGAAGGCCGCGTGCTGAGCTATCGGGACTACGTCCGCCGGCACGACGCTCCGCGCTGGGCGCATCTGCGTCGCTGCCTGCTCGAGCAGGGAGTGAGCGCAATCGAGCGAGGCCTCTGGTCGGTCTCCCTCACCCACACCGCTGCCGATATCGATGAGGCGCTGGCCCGAGCCGGGGCGGCGTTCGCGCGGCACGCCGCCACGTGGACGGCTCCGGCCTGAGTCCGGACCACGCTCGACCATGCGCCCGCGGATTCTCTTTGGCGGTCTCTTCCACGAGACCCATACCTTCCTCGATGAAGTGACGCCGTGGGAGGCGTTCACGGTGGTGGAAGGCGACGCGATCCTCGCGAAGCGGGGCGACGCCTCGCCCACCGACGGATTCCTGGAGGTCGCTGAGGCCGAAGGGTGGCAGGTGGTCCCCACGATTGATGCGCGGGCGACGCCGAGCGGTACGGTGACGGATGCAATGTTTGAGCGCTACTGGCGCTCCTTTGCCGCCGTGGCGACGCCGGCGCTGGCCGCCGGCGTCGACGCGATCTACCTCGTCCTGCACGGCGCCATGGCCACCGAGACGCAGCGGGACGTGGAGGGTGAGTTGCTTGCCCGCATCCGGGCTTTGCCCGGAGGGCAGGTCCCAATCTTTGGGGTGCTTGACCTGCACGGGAACATCAGCCCGCGGATGTGTGAACTGGCGAACGGGCTCGTGATGTACCGAGAGAATCCGCACACTGACGCCCGTGATGCGGCGGTGCGCGGCGCGCGGTTGCTGGCGCGCTGCCTGCGCGAGGGCCGGGTTCCGCGGATGGTCTGGTGTCGCCCGCCGATCCTGTGGGCTCCGCCCGGCACGGGCACGCACGCGGACCCGATGCGTGCGCTCGAGCGTTTCGCGCTGGAGCTGGAAGCCGGACCCGGCGAAATCTGGGCCTGCAACATCGCGGCGGGCTACTCATTCGCGGACACGCCGGACACCGGGTGTTCCTTGAGCGCCGTGACCACCGCGCCGCGTGAGGAGGCCCGCGCGCGGCTGCTGCCCGGCGCGCAGTTGGCGTGGGACCTGCGCGAGCAAGGAACCCTCTCGTATCCCGGCGTCGATGAGGTCGTGGCCCGGCTCCGGGCAACACCGCCCGCCGAGGGCCCGGTGCTGCTCGTGGAGCCCGCCGACAACATCGGTGGCGGTGCGCCGGGTGACTGCACGGACGTGCTGCGGTCACTGCTGCGGCATGGGATCGAGCGAGCGCTGGTGATCATCAACGACCCTGTCACCGTGGCGGCTCTCGCCGACGCAGCGGCGGGCGAAACCCGCGTGCTGGAGATCGGCGGACGAGGTTCCCGGCTCGATCAGGGGCCGGTGCGCCTCCATGCAACCTTTGTATCGCGCAGCGACGGCGTATTCATCCTCGAGGACAAGCAGAGCCATCTCGCTTCCATGAATGGCGTTCGCATCGAGATGGGCCCCTCGGCCGTGGTTCGCTCGGCGGGCGTGACGCTCCTCCTGACGAGCCGCAAGACCGCGCCGTTCGACCTTGGCCAGCTGCGCAGCCAAGGTCTGGAGCCCCGCGACTTCATGGTCATCGGGGTCAAGGCCGCGGTGGCGCACAAGCGCGCGTATGACACCGTGTCGCGTGCCTCCTATTACGTGGACACGGCCGGTCCGTGCACCGGAAACCTTGCGTCGCTGCCTTGGAAACAGTTGCGGCGCCCCGTCTACCCCCTTGATCCTGTTCCGAGCCCCCATTTCCAATTCGCATGAGTACCTCCGTCTCCTATCCCATCGCCAAGGACACTCCCGTCTCGCACCTTCCGTTCAGCCCGGCCGTGCGGGTGGGCGACCTTATTTTCGTCTCCGGCCAGGCGTCGGTCGACGCCTCCGGCAAGATCATTCCGGACACGTTTGAAGGCGAGTTTCGCCGATCGGTCGAGAACCTGCGCAAGGTGCTCGAGACTGCGGGCAGCGACCTGAAGCACGTCATCCAGACGCGCAACTACGTGCGTGATGCAGCGAACGTCGTGCGCTACAATGAGCTTTACCGTGAGTATTTCTCGGCGCCGTTCCCCACGCGGACGACGATCACGAATTGCCTGCCGCCGACGCTGCACTACGAGATCGAGTGCGTCGCCGTGGCCAAGAAGGACTGAACCGCGCGCCCCCTCCCATGAAAATCATCCGCTATCAGGACGCCTCGGGCCAGATCTCGTACGGATCCGAGCTGCGCGACGGCACGATCTTGCGCATCGAAGGTGACATCTTCGGCGCGCATCGCGTGACGGAGGATAAGGTCAAGGTCGCGAAGCTCCTCGCCCCGATCGTCCCCACCCAGATCCTCGGCGTTGGTCTCAACTACCGCCACCATGCGCAGGAGTCGGGCATGAAAGTGCCTGAGGTGCCGGTGCTGTTTGTGAAGGGTCTGAATACCGTGCAGAACCCGGGTGACCCGATCCTTCTCCCGACCCACCTGGCCAGCCATGAGGTTGACTACGAGTGCGAGCTTGCGGTGGTGATTGGCCGGGCCTGCAAGAACGTGAAGCGGGCGCAGGCGCTCGACTACGTCCTCGGCCTGACCTGCGCGAACGACGTCTCGGCGCGCGATTGGCAGATCAAGCGAGGGGGTGGTCAGTGGTGCCGCGGCAAGTTCTTCGACACCTTCTGCCCGCTCGGCCCGCGGCTGGTGACGCTGGACGAAGTGCCCGGACCGAACCTGCTCAAGATCGCCACGCACCTGAACGGAGAGACCGTGCAGGACTGGACGACCTCCGACATGATCTTCGATGTTCCGACCCTGATCGAATTCCTCAGCGGCAGCACGACGCTGCTGCCTGGGACGGTGATCCTGACCGGCACCCCGCACGGCGTGGGCATGGCCGCCAAGCCGACACCGCGTTGGCTGCGCCCGGGCGACGAAGTGGCGATCGAAATCGAAGGAATCGGCGTCCTCAGCAACCCGGTGCAGCTCGAGCCGGCCTGAGCCGGTCCGGCACGCACCCTCTGGCATGGCGGCGTTCTCGCGCCTGGACCTTTTCGGTGACGGCCGGGCCGACCTCGGGGAAGGCCCATGCTGGCATGCCGCGCGTGGCACCCTGTGGTGGATCGACATCACGGGACAGCGGGTGCTGGAGTCGCGGCTCGACGGTGGGAAAGCGCGCGAATGGGCGGTCGGCCAGATGGTCGGCTGCGTCGCTCCCGAGCGTTCCGGCGGCCTCGTCGCCGCCCTGCACGACGGCATTTACCGGCTCGATCCGGAGACGGGGGTTACGACGCCCTTCGCGCGGGCGCCCGGGCACGATCCGGCTGGTTTTCGGTTCAACGACGGGAAAGTGGACCCCCAGGGGCGCCTTTGGGCGGGCACCCTCTCACTTACGGGCGCGCGCGGTGCGTCGCGCCTGTACTCGGTCGACGCGACCGGCGCGGTGAAGGTCAGGCGGGAGGGCGTGTCGATCTCCAACGGCCTCGCGTGGAGCGCCGATGGTGGCACGCTTTACTACATCGATTCGCCCACCCGGCGGGTGCAGGCGTTTCGTTTCGACGGCGAGACCGGCGCGCTTTCGGAGGAGAGGGAAGCATCGCGACTCGCGGACGACGAAGGGTGGCCGGATGGCTGCTGCCTCGATGAAGAAGGCATGTTGTGGGTCGGGCACTGGGGTGCGGGGCGAGTGACCCGGAGGGATCCGCGGACCGGTCGCGTGCTTGAGACCGTGCGACTGCCGGTGCGCAATGTCACCTCGTGCGCCTTTGCCGGAGAGCGGCTGGATCGCCTCTTCATCACGACGGCGGTGGATCATGAGGATCCCTCGCCGGAGCCGGAGGCGGGGCGGATGTTCAGCTTTCAGCCCGGTGTGGCTGGCTGGCCGACGCACGCCTTCGCGCGCTGACGCGGGCCGCTTACTTCACGGCGGCCCAGACGCGCTGCACGTCGTCGTGGTCCTCGAGGGCCTGCAGGAACTCACCGACCTCCCCGCGGGCGGCGTCGTCGAGCTCGGGAAACGACTTGGCGACGTAGCCGATCTCGCTGGTGACGACGGACCACCCGTGCTGCTTGAGCCAGGAAGAGACTGTGTGGACGGCGGTGCGATCCGTGATGAAGCGTGCGCCGGCATGACCCTCGGGGATGTCGTCGTTCTGGTGATGCCCGAGCGCCTCGAAGTCATTGGCCCCGGCCTCGATGGCGGCCGCCTCGAGGTCCTGGGAGGCATCGGGATGGTGGGCCTCGACGAGTCCGACGTGATCGAACAGAAACTTGTTGCTGCCGGCGCCGCCGAGCACGCCCTTCTTGAAGAGGACACGCATTTCCGGGGCGGTGCGCTGGTTGTTGTCGGTGTAGACCTCGACGATGAGCGGGACCTTGTGGGGGGCGTAGCCCTCGAAGACCACGTGCTCGAGCGACGACTTGTCATCGCCGCCGCCGGCGCCCTTGCGGATGGCCCGCTCGATGACCTCGCGGGTGACGCTCGCCTTGCGGGCCTTTTCGACGGCCGCGAAAAGGCGGGCGTTGGCGGCCGGATCGCCGCCGCCGAGCTTCGCGGCCACGGTGATTTCCTTCACCAGTTTACCGACGGCCTGACCCTTCTTGAGATTAACGATCGCGCGTTTCGCGTGCAGCCATTGACGACCCATAAGGCCGTACGCTGGTGAATCCGGCGGCGGCGGGCAATCCGGAAGCGGCCCCGATCCGGGCCGATTCCGCGCTGGTGGCGCCGGATCGGTGTGCTGAACGTGCGCGGCGCTCCCTCGCGGGAGCCATGGACCTATGGAGACCTATGCCTTTCGCGGCGTGGAGCGAGCGTCGGGCCGGATACGGCAGGGCCGGATGCAGGCGTCCTCGTCGGCCGAGGCGGTGGAACGCTTGAATCGGGAGGGTCTTCGACTCACCCGACTGGGGACCGTCAAGGAGAGGTTGGAGTGGTGGCGGGGTGGGGCGGTCGACTCCCGGCGGGCACCGCGTCCGGCGACCTTGGACGAGCGGGCTCAGCTCGCTCGTCAACTGGGAATGCTCTTGGCGGCGGGGCTACCCTTGCTGGCCGGATTGGAGCTCCTGGCCCGGCAGGAGCGGGTGGAGTCGCGGCGTGCCGTGTTGGCTGACCTGGCGGCCACAGTGCGCTCGGGAGTTCCGCTCTCGCAGGGACTGTCAAAAGGGCCCGGTCGGTTTGATCCGCTGTCGGTGAGCTTGGTCAGAGCCGGGGAGGCGGCCGGTGCGCTGGATGACACCCTGCTGCGTCTGGCGCGCGTGCTGGAGGCCTCGGCGCGTCTGCGCTCCCGCCTCCTTGCCGCTTTGGCCTATCCCATGTTGGTGGCGCTGGTGGCTGGCGTGGTGGTGGGGGCCATGCTGCTCTTCGTGGTCCCGCGGTTCGAGCAGCTCTTTCTTGCGCAGTTTCCGGGACGGACCCTGCCTGGGCTCACGCGGGGCGTACTCGGGCTCTCTCGCTTCGTGCTGCAGCACGGCCTGTGGTGCCTGGTCTCGGCGCCGCTCCTCGGCGCCGGGGTGCTCTGGGTCGGGCGTCGGGCCGGGTGGCGCGCAAGGTGGTGGAGCGGCATCCGCCGCCTGCCGCTGGTCGCGCGAGTCTGGCAGGCAGTCTGGGTGGCGCGCTGGGCCCGGACCCTCGGGGTGCTGCTCGGTGCGGGAGTACCGATTCTGGACGCCCTGGCTTTGTCTCGCGATGCGGTCGGGACGGATGAGACGCTCCGCCTCGCACTGCGGTCGGCGGAGGCCCGCGTCGGTGCGGGGGTGCCGCTTTCGCGCGCGCTGGAGGAGGGCGGACCCGCTCCGGCGACGGTCATCGCGCTGCTCGAGGTCGGTGAGGCAACGGGGAAGCTGCCCGAAACGCTGGAGCGCCTTGCGGACGTTCAGGATGAGGAGGTGGACCGCGCCGTGATCACATTCACTGCGCTGGTGGAACCGCTCCTGATGGTGGCGCTGGCGCTGGGCGTCGGCACCGTGGTCATTGCCTTGTTTCTGCCGATGATCGACTTGATCCGAGCGCTCAGCGGTGGCTGAGGGGATCGGTGTCCTAAGGCGAGTCGGTTTCCTGATTTCCGCCCGAGTCGAGGCGGCGCACCAACAGCGGCGAACTGAGGCCGGGCAGGCGTTCCGAGAAGTCTTCCGTCGTGGGCGTCTGTCGAAGCGCACGCTGCACCATGCCCATGCGAGCGTCGAGGTTGTCCACCATGGAAACGAAGACCGCTTCCGGCGTTGCCGCGTAGACCGCGGCACCCCACTCCGGTTCTCCCTGATGGCTCAGAATGATGTGCTCCAGTCGCTCAAGGCGCTCCGCGTCCAGCCGAGCCTTGAGGCCAGCTTTGCGAACGAGTTGGTAGCCCAGCACAACGTGCCCCTGCAGGAGGCCGCGCCGACTGCGCCGCGTGGCCAGCGTGCCTTCGTACTCGAAGGTCTTGCCGACATCATGGAGCAAGATGCCCGCGAGTGCGAGGTCGGCATCGACCTCTGGATAGAGTGGCAGCAGGACGATGGCAGCCCGAGCCATGCGGACCGTGTGCTCGAGCAAACCGTGGCGGTAGGCGTGGTGCATCGACACCGCCGCGGGGCACCAACGAAAGGTCTCACCGATTTCCTCGAAGACCGCGCGGACGGTCATGCGCAGTTCGTCGTGCCGGAGCGACTCGATGGCGGCACCGAATTCCTCCCAGAGTTTCTCAACCGGTTCCGGGGCGAGCTCAACCAGCGAGTCGACCACGCCCGGCGCGGCAAGCTCGGTCTCGGTGAGGACACTGATCCGCTGAATCTTCGGGGAGAATCGATTCTGGTAGTAGTCCGTCCGTCCCTCGATGCGGACCGCCGCGCCCTCGGCGGCGGAGCGGACCGCCTCGAATTGCGGGTGGTCGCCGAACAGGTTGCAGTTGAATGAACCCCCGCGGTCGCCCAGTTCGAGACTGAGGTAAGCGTTTCCGTTCGACGCGGTCTTGACGTTGGCCTTGCGGACGACGAGGACGGCGCTGAACGCCCGACTCGAACTGGGGTCGAGCGATTTCAGCTCCCGGACGGAAAGCAGCGGGGCGTCTTCAGGCATGGTCCTTCACAAGTTGGGTGTACGCCTTGAAGAACGGATGCGCGCTGTCCTGCAGCAAGGCATAAAACACGGTCTCCACGGGCAGGACATTGGCGCCGGCCCGAACCAGTGCCTCCAGGCACACCCGGGCATCGTCGGGGCGGCGTCCGGCGACGGCGTCGCTCAGCACGGTGACCGCGGTGCCGGAGCCCAGAGCATCAATCACGGTCTGGTAGATGCACACGGGCGTCTCGAGGCCGCAGATCAGTAGGTGCTCGATGTCCGCAGCGCCCAGAGCGGTCCGGATCACCGGGTCACCATAGGCGGAAAACGCCGACTTCGCCCAGCGCGGAGCGTCGGCGGGAGCGGCGGACACCAGCGAGGTCTCGGTCCCGCCCAGGCGATCCGGCCGCTGCTCGGTGAACGCCACGCGCATCCCGAGGCCGGCCGCCGCCCGAACGGCCAGATGACAGCGCCGGAGCAGTGGCTGGCCGCCCGCGGGCATGATGGACAGGAACGTCGGTTGGAGGTCGACGCCGAGCAGAAGCGTCGACGCCACGCCGTCGGAGCCGTTGGGGGCGTCACTCATGGGAAGTAACGCCGCCGCGCCTTGACCTGGATGAACCGCCGTTCCGGCAGGATGTAGGCGGTCAAGTAGCCGCCCATGACGCAGGCTGTGTCGATGCCGGCGGACCACTTGAGCTTGTAGATTTCAGGTCGAGGGGTGTGGCCGTAGACTACGAACGGAGGCCCGCTCCACAGATCGGCCCACGCGGGCGCGTCCTCGCAGTCGGCACGTTTGCGCGGACGTCCCTCGCGATCGATGACCTGAATCCGGGTGACGACGTGGGCGGGCTGCTGGTCCCAGGGTTGGCCCGGAAGGAACCCACCGTGCACGAACACCGTCTGGAGCTCCGGGACGTGGTGCGTGAGCGGCATCTGCTCCAGATACTCCCAGTCCTCCGGCCGGAGCCGCGTGAATGTGTCCTCATCGGTCTCGCGCAGCAGACTGCGGTCGCGGGTCTTCCGGAAGTTGAGCAACCGGAGCTCGTGGTTACCCAGGAGCGAGATCGCGCGGTGCTCGCGCGCCAGGTCGAGCACCTTGAGGGAGTCGGGTCCGCGGTTGATCAGATCCCCGAGCAGGATCAGTTGGTCGGAGCGTCCGGGAGCCACCCGCTCGAGCAATTCGGCGAACTCGGCGTGGCAGCCGTGAATGTCGCCGATGGCGATGAGGCGGGCGTCCATGGATTTGCGGAGGAATTTTGCTAGCGTTGCGGAATACGCAAAGTAAACAAGAAAGGCTTATGGATCTCAATCTGCAGCCTCCTGCAGCCGTTTGCCGCGTGTCCAACGAACCGTTCACCGCGGGCCAACGGGTGGTCAGCTTCCTCGTGCGTGATCCCGCCCAGCCCGAGATTCTTCGCTCGGACGTGGCGGAGGCGGTCGCGGCCGGCTTCGCTCCGACCGGCACGGTGGTGTGCCGTTGGGTCCACGTGTACAAGCCGCGGAAGGCGGGGGACAATCAGGACCGCACGCTGAAGCTCACGGCGGAAACGCTGTTCCTCACGCTGGCGGATCCGGCAAATGAACCGACGCCTGAGAACGTCCGTCTGATTCAGTTCCTGGCGCTGATGCTGGAGCGCAAACGGGTGCTGAAGCCGCGCGGCCGCACGGCCGACGGGGCGCGCAACATCTTGGAGCACGCGAAGACCAAGCAACTCTACGAGGTGCCAGCCGATGAACTGACCCCGGAGTTCTTCGTGCAGGTTCAGTCGCAGCTCAGCGTGCTGGTCGGCGAACCGGCTGCCCCGACGGTCTAGCGCGTTCCGGCGTCAGCGCAGACGCAGGGCGTGACGGCGATCGGGGAGGATCGAAAGCTCGAGGTGCAGGGCGTCGGAGGGGATGCCTCGGCCGAAACGGTCCGGCCACTCGACGAGCATCCACCAAGGGTCGCGGAGAAAATCGTCCACCATGAGGGCCTCCACCTCCGCGTCACTGCGAAGGCGATACGCATCGAGGTGCGCGAGGGTCTTTTCTCCGGCGCGGTAGAGGTTGAGGACGGTGAAGGTCGGACTGGTCACGGCACCCGTCACGCCGAGTCCGCGGGCGAAGCCCTGGACAAACGTGGTCTTCCCGACCCCGAGGTCCCCGTGCAAGGCCACGGTTGAGCCGCGGGGAAGCTCGGCAGCCCAGGCCGCCGCGACCGCCTGGGTCTCCTCGGGTGAGCGCGTGGTGACGCCGGCGCGCAGCGTGTCGGTGAGGCTCATTGGCGGCGGGTGGAGTCCCGTCGGAGGTGCTCAAACCCCCGGTGCTCCTGGAGGCTGGTGTATCCGACGGGAAGAGGCGTGCCCGGTGCGGCAAAGTGGCCGATCCGGCTCAAGCGGAGCCGGGGAAACGCGCGGCGCCAGCGCGCTTCGAAGGCGGCGAGGTTGGCGTCCCTGGCCACGGCGAAGACCAACTCGTAGTCCTCTCCGTCGGTGAGCGCGTGAGCCGCGGCCGAGCGTCCGCTCCGTCGCGCGGCGCGGCGCGCCGCTGGGCTGATCGGGAGCGCTGCCTCCTCCAGGAGCGCGAGGCTGCGCGGGGGTTGTAGGGATGTGAGGTCTTTGGCGAGACCGTCGCTGACATCCATCATCGCCCGAACGGCGCGCTGCCGTGCCAACCACTCGCCCTCCGCAAGCCGCGGGGTGAAGCGGCAGTGTTTTCCCTCCAAGCTGCCGCCGAGGTCGCCCGTGACGTAGATCCAGTCTCCGCTCCGTGCGCCATGACGCGTGACCGCCCGTGTGCCCGCACAGCGGCCGATCAGCGTGAGGGTGGCGATCAGGCCACCGCGAAGACGTGCGATGTCGCCGCCGACCACGGGTACGCCCAGCCGGCGACTCTCCGCGGCGAGCGCGCGGTAGAAGCCCTCCAGCCAAGCGGTGCGCAGCGAGGGATCGCAGGCGATGGAAACGACGGCGGCGACCGGTCGCCCGCCCATCGCGGCGATGTCGCTGAGGTTGCGGCGAAAGAGCTTGGTGCCTGCGTCCTGAGGTGAGTTCCGATCGTCGAAGTGCTCGCCGTAAATCACCGGATCGACAGTGACCAGCGGCTTCCCGCGCAGCGGCGCCAGCACCGCGCAGTCGTCACCCATGCCGGCCGGGGAAGGCGGGGCGGCCGGGCCCAGCCAGCGGCGGATCGCGGCGATCAGGGCGACTTCGCCGTGCTGCGCGACTGTTTCACGAGGATGCTGGGAGAACGGCTTCACGATCGGAGCCTAGATCTCAACGCCCGAGAGGACGAGGGCGAGGGTGTGGAGATTGAAGAGGGCGTGCGCCACGACGGGCACAACCAGCCGGCCCGATTGCTCGTAGGCGAGGGCGAGCAGGACGCCGAAGACCGCCAGCGGCACGAAGGCGACAAGGTTCGCGTGGAGCGCCGCGAAAAGAAGAGCCGGAGCGACGAGCGACACGGCGCGGGGAACACGGGTGCGCAGGTAGCGAAAAAGGCCGGCGCGAAAGACCAATTCCTCCGCCACGGGTGCGAGTACCACCGCCAGCACCGCAATCAGCGCGAGCAGGCCGGGGGCGTCCGCGTTGCGAACCAGATCGACCATGTCCTGCTGGTCGGTCGGGAGGCCGACCGCTCGGAGAGCGGCCTTCCACGCCAGTGCCGCCGTCAAGATGAGCGGAAGGGATGCAAGGAAGAGCAGGGCGCCGGCCGCGCAGGCCTGGGTGGTGGAGAGCGGTGACCGGGACGGGCTGGTGACGCGATCGCGGTTGCTCGCGGTGGCGAGGCGATGCCCGAGCAGCGCCCCGCTGAGCAGTCCCAACTGGAAGCCACAGCCCTGCGCGACCATCCATGCCTCGGGAGAGAGCGCCGCCGGGATGACCTGGGCCAGCGCGCCAACGGCTGACTGAAGGAGCAAGGCGCCGACCACGATCGTGAAGGCGGCGAGAAGCAGATCACTCAGCGCCAGATTCAGCGTCCCGATGTTCGCCCGGGCCTCCGCTCCGACCGCTTTCCGGCACTGTTTCCACCACGCGATGAGGCTTGCGATGCCGCCGAGGTAAAGCACGACCTCGACGGCGAGGACGGCGAGGAACCGCGGGGTCGGCTCGGGAAGGTCCATGGGCGGCGGCGATCGGAAGGGCGGCGGCGGCACTCACGCCCGCGCCGGCGCGGGGCACGGGCGGGGGCGCGAGGCGCGGCTGGGGATCAGGCGCTGGCCGTGGCTTCGTGGACGATCTTTCCGTCGACCAGCGTGAGCCGGACGCGTCCGCGCAGGGTTTGTCCATGCCACGGGGAGTTGCTGGACTTGCTCTGGCCGGCGCGGGCGTCGTAGCGCCACTTCTCGTCGGGATCGAAGAGGCACACGTCGGCCGCCGAACCCGGTGTCAGTCGTCCGGCGGGGAGCTTCAGGATGTCCGCCGGCCGCCGCGTGAGCAGATCCACCACGCGGGCGAGGGAGAAACGATTCTTGCGGAAGAGTACCTCGAGGGAGACCGGGAGGGCGGTTTCGAGACCGAGGATGCCGTTGGGAGCGAAGTCGAATTCCTTGTCCTTCTCGTAGTCGGTGTGCGGCGCGTGATCGGTGGCGATGCAGTCGATCGTGCCATCCCGCAAGCCCGCGATCAGGGCCTGCCGATCCGCCTCGGTCCGCAGCGGCGGATTCATCTTCAGGTGCGTATCGTAGGTCGACAGCAAGTCGTCGGTGAGGGCGAGGTGATGCGGCGTCGCCTCTGCGGTCACCCGGACGCCGCGGGACTTTGCGTGGCGGAGGATCTCCACGGAGAAGCGCGAAGAGATGTGCTGCATGTGCACGTGGGCGCCGGAGTACTCGGAGAGGATCGCGTTGCGGGAGACGATCAGATCTTCCGCCGCGTTGGGCCAGCCGCGCAGGCCGAGGCGCGTCGATACGACTCCCTCGTTCATCACCGCGCCCTGCGTCATCGACGCATCTTGGCAGTGATCCATCACCGTGAGGTCGAACATGCGGGCGTACTCGAGTGCGCGGCGCATGAGCTCGTTGGACTGGACGCAGTCACCGTCGTCGGTGATCGCGACGACGCCGGCGCGGCGCAGGGAACCGATCGGGGCGAGGGCTTGGCCCTTCATTCCGACGGTGATGCAGCCGGTCGGGAGCACCTTGACCACGGCGTCGCGCTGGGCGGCGTCCTTGATGAACTGGATGGTGCCGGCATTGTCCGCGGGGGGGGACGTGTTCGGCATGCACACCACGGTGGTGAAGCCGCCCGCGGCGGCGGCGCGGCTGCCGGTCGCGATGGTCTCCTTGTGCGTCTGGCCGGGTTCGCGGAAGTGGACATGGATATCGACCAAGCCCGGGCAGGCGACGAGGCCGCGGGCGTCGATCTTGCGCGCGCGCTTACGGGCGGCGGCGGAGAGGGATGCGACCACGCGGCCACCATCAATGAACAGGTCGCCGACGGCGTCGCGACGGTTCGCGGGATCGATGATGCGGGCCTTTTGAATCCAGAGAGCGGGCATGGAGCAGAGGGGGAGGAGGCTTAGTCGACGACCGCGACGGATTCCGGTTGGCCGCCAAAGCACAGGTAGAGCACCGCCATGCGGACGGCGATGCCGTTGGTCACTTGCTCGAGGATCACGCTGCGCTCGCCGTCCGCGAGTTCGCTGTCGATCTCCACGCCGCGGTTGATCGGCCCAGGATGCATGATGATGGCCTTCGGGTGCAGCCACGAGGCTCGGGTCTTGTTCAACCCGAACATGCTGGTGTACTCGCCCAGCGAGGGAAAATGCCCGGCGGATTGGCGCTCGTGCTGGATGCGGAGCAGCATGACCACCTCGGCGTCCGCGAGCGCGGATTTCAGATCGTGAGACACGGTGACCCCGAGGTCGGTGAACCACCCGGGAACCAGGGTCGACGGCCCGCAGAGCGTCACGGCAGCGCCCATCTTGGTCAGCGCGTGGATGTTCGAGCGGGCCACGCGGCTGAACAGGATGTCACCGAGGATGGTGACCTTACGGCCTCGCAGGTCGCCGAGCCGTTCCCGCATGGTGAACGTGTCGAGCAGCCCCTGAGTGGGGTGCTCGTGCGCGCCGTCGCCGGCGTTGACCACGGGAATGTTGAGGATGCGCGAGAGGTAGAGGGGGGAACCGGAAGCGGCGTGGCGCAGCACGATCAGGTCGGCGTTGAGCGCCTGGATATTCTGAGCGGTGTCCCGCAGCGTCTCGCCCTTGGTCGTGGAGGAACTGGCGCCATCCAGGGAAATGACGTCTGCACTCAGCCGCTTCGCCGCCATATCGAAGGCCATGCGGGTGCGGGTGCTCGGCTCGAGGAAGAGGTTGACGATCGTTTTGCCGCGCAGCGCCGGCACTTTCTTCACGTTTCGTCCGAGGATCTTCTTGAAGGCGGCGGCGGTCGCGTGGATCTGGTCGATCTCGGCGAGGCTCAGTTCCTCGATGGTGAGCAGGTGTCGGCGGGTCCAGGGCATGAGAGACAGGGGGTCAGCGTCGCGAGGCACGGGCGGATTCGATGCGCACGCCGTCGTTCGCAGGGTGAGCGGGGTCGAGCGTCACCACGACCGTCTGCGTTTCGTCCGTTGAAAGGAGAATGCCCACGTGATCGGGTTGCACCGGAAGCCGGCGGCCACCGCGGTCGATGAGGACGGCGAGTTCGACGGCTTGGGGACGACCGTGGTCGAAGAGTTCGTCGAGGGCGGCCTTGACCGTGCGCCCCGAGAAAAGCACGTCATCGACGATCACGACCGTGGCGCCGTTGATGTCGAGGGGGATGACGGTCGGCACGAATTCCTTGGGGATCGGGTTGCGGCCGATATCGTCGCGGTGGAACGAGATATCGAGGATCCCGACGTTGCGGCAGCCGAGCCGAGCGGCGAGCCGGCGGGCGACGGTGATGCCGCCGTTGGCGATCCCCAGGAGCACGAGCTTGGTGGGTGGCCCGTGCCGCTCCGCGATGGAATGGGCGAGACGATCCAGGGCGGAGTGGATCTCGGCGGCGGAGAGGGATTTCGCGACGGGCACGAGCCCTGTTTGTGCCGGTGCCGAGGGGACCGGACAAGCGGGAAAACTCGGCGGAAGGAAACGCGCTCGCTGGGGGACGTGAATCTTAGCTTCCGACGTCTTCGCGCATGGCCACCAGTTGCAAGGCCGTGGCGTGCACGTTCTCCGTGGTGACGCAGATCTGGCGACGGAGGCCGAAATGGGCGAGGGCGCCGAGGATGTCAGATTGCTCCAGCCAGTGACAGAAGGGCTGTGATCCGCCGCAAAAGCCGTTCCAGTCGAGGGCCTCGCCGTAGTGGTGGCGATGCACGCGGTGGGTGTAGCCGGCGTGGGTCGCGGTTTCGGGCGGGCTGAAGGTCGCGTGCTTGGCGGGGTACTTGGCGTAGAAGGCGGGGTCGTAGAATACGGTCCAGACGAAGACCGCGCGGCAGCGGCGGGCGAGGAGTTCGAGGAGTTCCACGGGGTTCGCCATGTGGTAGAGGATGCCGCTGGCGATTCCGATATCGTAGACCTCATCGGTGCGCCGCAGGAACTCGGTCGACTCGCCAAGCAGGAAGCGCGCGCGGTCGAGATGGTAGAGTTCCTTCGCGACGAGGCACTTCAGGTAGCTGCGCTTGTTGGCCTCGATCGCCACGACTTCGCGGGCGCCTTTCTGGCAGAGCATGGCGGTGTGGCCGCCTTCAAGCGGCCCGAGTTCGAGGATACGGCGCCCGGCCACTGGGAGGCCCCACTCGGCCAAGCGATCGGCAGCCCAGTCGATCCGCGGGTCGGCGAACAAGGGAGTCGGGCCGCTCGTGACCGGTACAGTGGGGGAGTCATGGCCCGGCCAAGGCACGGGCGGCAGTTGGGAGGACCATTCGCCTTGGAACAGATCGACCGCGTTCTGGGCCGAGGGCGCGGTGCGGAGGTAGGTGGCGTCGAGGTCCATTGGGGTGAGCGAATCCGTTCCGTTGCCCGAGGGTCAAGCCTGCCGCAGGGCCCGAGCGCGAGGTTGCTGAGCAGCGGGGCTCCGCTCAGGCTGGCGACTTCATGCTGATTACTCCCTCGGAACTGCAGGAAATCCTCGGTGACTCCCGGTGTGTCGTCTTCGACTGCCGGCACGATTTGGCGGATCCCGCCAAGGGCGAACGGCTGTATCGTGAGGGCCATCTTCCGGGGGCGCACTTCGCCCGCGTGGACGCGGATCTCTCGGGCGAGAAGAACGGTCGCACCGGTCGCCACCCCTTGCCTTCACCGGAGGCGTTCGCCGGGTTTCTCGGTCGCCATGGGGTGACGCGGGAGTCCCGGGTGGTCGCGTACGATGATGCGGGTGGGCAGTATGCGTCGCGGTTGTGGTGGATGGCGCGCTGGATTGGGTGTGATGTCGTGTGCCTGCTGGATGGGGGCTTTCCGCGTTGGCAGCGGGAGGGACGGCTGTTGGAGACGGATGTGCCGCAGACGCGGGCCTCCGTGATCGTTCCGCAGGTCAAGCCGGAGACCGTGTGTGGCGTGGCGGAGGTGGAGGCGAATCTTGCGACGGGCGAGGTGGTCATCCTCGATGCTCGGACCCCGGAGCGTTACCGGGGCGAAACGGAGCCGATTGACCGGGTGGCGGGGCACATTCCCGGGGCCATGAATCGTTTCTTCAAAGAGAACCTCCGCCCGGATCTGACCTTCCGTCCGCCCGAGGACCTCCGGCGGGAGTTTTCGGCGTTGGTTGCGTCGGCGGGAGGTCGGCCGATCGTGCATCAATGCGGATCGGGCATCACGGCCTGTGCGAATTTGTTCGCGATGGAGTATGCCGGTCTGCGCGGCTCGCGGCTGTTTGCCGGGTCATGGAGCGAGTGGATTGCCGATCCCCGGCGTCCGATCGCTACCGGGGCGGGCTCGTGATGCGAACCGGACCCGGTGCGGTTACCGGTTGAGCCAGTAGAGGACGAGACCGAGCAGGGCGAGTCCACCGAGGACGGCGAGCGTGATCTTGATCCAGCTCTTCGGGTACTCGCCGGCGATCGTGCCGGTGAAGCCGTTGACCACGCACTGGTAGCTCTTGCCGTGGAAATCGTAGGTCACCAGCCACAGCGGTGCGAGGATGTGCTTGAAAGTCTGCGCCGAGAACGACGGATTCACGCGCAGATCTCGATGCGTGTCTCCCGGAACCTGCGCGGCGCAGAGTTGCTCGGTTTTGGCGACCATGCGGGCGCGGGCGGCTTGGGCGGCGGCCGGGAGGTCGATTTGGTACCGTTCCACCACCCAACCCGACAGGAACGACGCATCGTAGGGCACCAGCTCGCCGGTTGGGAACGGCTCGACCTTGCGCAGCAGCTCGGGATGCACCCCGCGGGAGGCGGGTACGAGTTCGTCGTCGAAAAAGTGTTCGAGCGATCCCGCAGAAGGATACCAGCGGACCCGCCGGACTTGGCGCGTGCGGCGCTGGCCCTTCGAATCCGTGTATGACTGGGTCTCGTAGTAGTAATCTCCCGACATGGCGGTCCAAGTCGCATGGACCCGGGCGTCGAAGGTCCAGTAGGGCACATAGAGACCCTTGACCGTGTCGGTCAGCGCTCCGTGTTTCAGACGATTGGGTGCGAACCAGCGCGAGCCGTACCAGACGCGGATCGTATCCCGGACCTGCGACTCGCTGAGCTTGAGCGGCAGGAGGCTTTCCGGGCGGAAGGACTCCTTCACCTCCGTGTAGGGAATGAGCGCGGATGAGCCGCAGAAATCGCAGCGCTGGCCGACATTCCGTTCCTCGAAGACCGAGATGGCTTGGCAGGACTGGCACTTCACCTGTGCCCGCTGGGCGTTCCAGCCGCGGGCACTGTCGGGGATGCTGCGCAGGGCGGTGACGAGGTCGTGCTCGACGATCGTTTCCTCGGACTGGCTGAAGCCGGTGAGTGCGACGGTGGCGGGCGACGTGGTCCCGCAGAATCCGCAGACGAGGGCACCCTTGACGGGATTCCAGGTGGCCTCGGCCCCACAGGCGGGGCAGGCGTACTTGGACTTGGCAGTTGCTTCCAAGACCGGGATGCGCGGGAAGTCGCTCAGCGGGCGAGCGGAGAACCTAGCCCCGGAGGAAGTCCTCGAGGGCTGCGCGGGACACGCGCCAGGCGGAGCCGATCTTGCGGCCCTTGAGGGTCCCCGCGGTGAGCTCGGTGAGCACATCGGCCTCGCTGACATTGAGAGCTTGGGCGACCTCGGCGGGGCTCAAGAGAGCGATCACGGGGGGTGCGACCGGCGGCGGTGCCGCCGGCGCGGGGGCGGCGGCGGATGGCGTCGTCTGGGGCCCGAGCAGCCCGCCGGGCTGGTTCATGAGTTGCTGAGCCAGGCCGAAGCCCATCGCGATCTCCGCGGCCGCGCCGGCGGTGCCGCCGCCGGAGCCCTTCGCAAGCCCCTCCGCCATCTGCAGCTTCACGTAATCGTTGAGGTTGCCGATCGCCGCCATGCTGGAGCGCTTGTCGATGGCTTTCTCGACCTCGGGGGGGAGGGAGATGTTCTCGATGATGAAGCTGCTCATCTCCAGACCGTACTTCTCGCGCAACGCGGGATTGATGACCGGCAGCAGCGCCTCCCCGAGCTCGGAGTAGCGCGTGGCGATATCAAGGGCCGGCACGTGGGCGGTGGCGAGCGCGTCGGTGAACACGCTGACCAGCCGGGAGCGCATCGTGTCGGCAAATTCCTCGAGACGGAAATGATGGTCCGTCCCGGCCACCTCGCGGAGAAACACCTTCACGTCGACGATGCGAAAATCGTAGGTGCCGTAGGCCCTGAGCCGCACGATCCCGAAATCCGCGTCCCGCATCATGACCGGATTCGCGGTGCCCCACTTGTTGCCGGTGAAGAGCCGCGTGTTGACGAAGTAGACGTCTGCCTTGAACGGGCTCTCGAGGCCGTACTTCCAACCCTTCAGCGTGCTGAGGATCGGGATATTGTCGGTGACGAGCGAGTGCTTGCCGGGGCCAAACGTATCCCCGTACTGGCCGAGATAGACGAATTGCGCGGTCTGTGATTCGCGGACGATGAGCTGTGCGCCCCGCTTGATCTCCTTGTCTTGGTCCGGAAAGCGCCACGACAGCGTGTCGCGCGAATCGTCCTCCCATTGAATGATCTCGAGGAACTGGGTTTTGAGATAATCGAGCAGGCCCATGGTGTACAGGAAGTGGTGACACAGCCTTCCCAGGAGACTCCTGATTGCAACGGCGAATGCGTGGCGACGCGGGCTCTGGGGCCGTTTTGAGGCTCGCCAAGCTGGTCCGAGCCCGCCACGGTTGCGACCCTGCAGAACTGCACGTGGTCTTCGCGCCCGTGACGACGGGGAGCCTTGGGCTCCGCATCGTCCGAGGCTCACGCGGAGGTCGTAGCGGGCGGATCTACGGCGAAGGGCTCCGGCCCGGCGATTCTGACCTGATCTCTCACCTTACCTGAACGAATCATGACCAACACCCTGATCATCCTGAAGCCGGATTGCATGGCGAAGAAACTCGCGGGAAGCGTAGTGGACCGCTTTGAAAAGGCCGGCTTTGAAATCATTGGCGCGAAGATGATCCGGCTCACGCCGGAGATCCTCCGCGACCATTATGCTCACGTGGCGAGCAAGCCCTTCTATCCCGAGATCGAGCAGTTCATGGGCTCTCGTCCGGTGATCGTGCTGGCCCTGCGGGGTCAGGATGCGGTGGCTCGGGTGCGCGACCTGCTTGGTCCGACCGACTCGCGCAAGGCCCCGAAGGGCACGATCCGCGGCGACTTCGGCACCGACATGATGACCAACGTCGTCCATGCGTCGGACAGCGACGACAACGCGCGCATCGAACTCGCGCGCTTCTTCCGTCCGGGCGAACTGTTCGCCTGAGCGAAACCGTGGTTGGCGCGGTTGGACCGCGCCATGAAAAAAGCCCGCTCACGCGGGCTTTTTTGTGTCCGGATGGGATGCGCCTCCCGGCGGCGATCAGGTGAGGGGGAGGTGGGGTTCCACCTCCGCTTCGTAGTTGATGCCGGGAATGCCGAACCCGAACAGCTTGAGGAACTCGCTGCGGTAGCCGGCGATGTCAGTGAAAGAGGCGAGGTTCTCGGTGGTGACCTGCGGCCAGATGCGGGCGACCTCGGATTGGATTTCGGGACGCATCTCCCAGTCGTCGATGCGCACGCGGCCCTGGTCGTCGAATTGGAGCCCGGTGCCCCCGTAGAGCTGGGTGGCGAAGAGACGTTGGATCTGCTCGATGCAGCCCTCGTGCGTGCCGTTCGCCTTCATGATCTTGTAGAGGATCGAGATGTACAGCGGCACCACGGGGATGGCGGAGCTCGCTTGGGTGACGAGGGCCTTGTTGACGGAGATGAACGCGCGGCCGTACCCGTGCGCCTTGAGGCTGGCGTCGATCTTGCGGGCGGCGCGCTCGAGATCGTTCTTGGCGAGACCGATGGTGCCGTTCTTGTAGATCGCCCACGTGACCTCGGGCCCGATGTAGCTGTACGCCATCGACGTCGCGCCGGGGGCGACCAAGCCCTCGGCGAGGAGTGCTTCGATCCACATCTCCCAGTCTTCGCCGCCCATGACGGCGGTGGTGTCGGCGATTTCGGCTTCGTTGGCCGGCTCGATGGTGATCTGGCTGACGATGCCCTTGTCGGTGTCCACCGTCTTGTTGGTGTAGCTTTGTCCGACCGGCTTGAGCACGGACTTGTGGACCGCTCCGGTCCGCGGGTGGGTGCGCCGGGGGGAAGCGAGGGAGTAGACGATGAGATCGATCGGTCCCATCTCGCGGCGGATCAAGTCGATGGCCTGCCGCTTGATGTCATCGGAGAAGGCGTCCCCGTTGAGATTCAGTGCCTTGAGACCTGCCGCCCGGGCCGCGTCGGTGAAGGCGATCGAATTGTACCATCCTGGCGTGGCGGGGCGGTCTTCCTCGGACGGGCGCTCGAAGAAGATGCCGAGCGTATTGGCTCCGGCTCCGAAGGCGGCGGCGATGCGGGAGGCCAGACCGTAGCCGGTCGAGGCGCCGATCACGAGCACGTTGCGCGGGCCGTTCTTCAGGGGGCCGCGGGACTTGATCAGATTGATCTGCTCCTGGACATGGGCGGCGCAACCCTGCGGGTGGGCGGTGATGCAAACGAAGCCGCGGATCTTGGGTTTGATGACCATAGAAAACGGGGGGAGCCTCCTTGTCTCGCGAAGGGAGTGCAAGAGTCTAAAGCGGAGGGCTTCGGCGATGGAGCGGTGCCGTCAGGATGCGCTCCCGGAGCCGTTCCGGCGGGTGTCCTTCTGCGGCAAGCCACGCGAGTTGTCCCACCACCTCGCGCACCTGGCGCTGGAATGCAGGGAGTCTGCTCTGTTGGTCGGCCAACACCGCGAGCGTGGCGCTTTCGGAGGGCTCGAGCAGGTCGAGGGCCTCGAGGCAGGCCAGTTCCTCGACGAATTCCTCCGGATTCATTGCGGGTTCTTGCCGACGAGCACGTCGCGCAGTTTGAGCAGGCCGCGGCGGATCCGGGCTTTGACCGTTCCGAGGGGTTGGTGGAGGTTGGCTGCGATTTCCTGCTGGGTCAGGCCGCTGAAGAAAGCCATTTCGACCGCCTGCTGCTGGTCGTTGGGGAGCGTTGCGAGCGCCTGCCGCACCGCGCTGGCCCGCTCGCGCGCCTGCAGCGCTTCCGCCGAGTCCGCCGGCGTGTTCGCGCCGGCTTCGCCGTAGCCCAGATCAGCGGGCGGCGCGTCGGCGAGAATTTCCGCCCGCCGGCGACGCTGGCGCACGCGATCGATCGCGCGGTTGCGCGTCATGGTGACCGCCCAGCTGAACGGGCTGCCCCGGTCCTCGGAAAACTCCATTGAGCGTTGCCACAGGGTGAGGAACACGTCGTGGACGACGTCTTCGGCTTCGCGGGAGTCCCCAAGGATTCGCAGCGCGGTGGAAAAGAGCGGCCGGGAAAAACGGTCGTACAGTCCCGCGAAGGCCGCTCGATCGCCCTTGGCCGTCCGCTGGAGCAAATCGAGATCCTGCCGCGCCTGGGCGGGGTCGATCGGGTCCGGAAGGGTGAGCGTGCCAGAGCGGGGAGGCATCGGATCAGGGCGCGCTGGTGCCGAGGCTCACGGTTCGCTGGGCCGTGGCGGACGGGCGAGGGAAAGAGTCGGGAAGGAAGCCCACGCGAAAACGCCATTCCATCTCGGGGAAAGGCCCACGCAAGCCTAACTGGACGGCCGCGAGGGCGGTCAGTTGGCGGCGTCTTCGTCGTCGACCGGGCGGTCGAGTTCGTCGCGGCACTCCGCCATCACGCGCAACCAGATCTCGCGCAGATCGAAAAGCCGCGGAATCATGTCCTCGCGGAGCGCAACCACGGCTCGGGCCTCATCCAAGGCGCGGTCCCCGAGAAGCGCGAGCGTCAGATTGAGTTCGCGGAGAGCGCGCTTCAGGAGGCTGATCGCCATCGCGTAATCCCCGAAGTCGAGGGCCTGAATGGCGAGCGTGGCCTGTTGTTCGCCGCGGTGCAGCGATGAGGCCACGAGCAGCGCGCTGCGCTGCGGCAACTTTGCCGGGTCGATGGCGGCCTTCTCCCAGGTGCGCTGGAGCGTCAGGTAGATGGCTTTCGTCGCGATGAAGATCGGGTTCTTCAGCAGCGTGTACGGATCGGAGTCTTCCGCCTCGGCACCATCGTTCGCCGGATTGGCCGGGGACTCCGGAGCCTCTTCCTCGGAACTCCAGTCGCCCTCGTCCCATCCCATGCCCTGCGCCACGTGATCGATCCGATCCGGGCGTCCCGCGCTCTTGTCGTAGAGCCGCACGTACCGTTGCAGGACTTCATCCTGATCGCGCAGGTAATTCTCCCAATCGAACTCGTTCCAAGCCAGTTCTCCCCGGTCCTCCCATTCGTTGTCAGAAGGACCGTCGGATTCGGGATTGCTCATTCGTTAGGACGGTCGGGGACCGTGAGAGGGAGCGAAGGCCCGCGCTTTGGAAACGCAACGCGAAAACCCGGGCCCAGAAGCCTAGATTTAGATGTAATACGATTGCGATTGATTTTACTCCAACGTGTACGCAAGGATGCGTGCTTTCCATGAGCGACGTTCACCACGAATCGGTGTTTTTTTCCGGCCATGTCCAAGGCGTGGGGTTTCGTTTTGCGGCTCTGCAGGTGGCTCGCGAGTACGAGGTCGCCGGGTGGGTGCGCAATCTCGCCGATGGCCGGGTTGAAGTCAGCGTCGAGGGCGAACCCCGGGAGGTGGAGGCGTTCGTGCTCGCCTTGGGCGAGCGCATGCACGGCCACATCCGGAAGACGGAGCGCTCCTCGCAGCGGCGGGCGGCCGAGCATCGCGGGTTCGTGATCGCTTAGGTGGCGGGCGGCGTTGCGGTTCGGGGAAGGGGGCAGGCGTGCAGGGCGAGCGGAGGGAACCGGTGGTGGAGTTTGTGGCGGTGACGCGGAGTTATCGTCTGACCCCGTGGACCCTGGCGAGGCCGGCGTTGGAGCGTTTTTCCCTGCGCGTCGCGGCCGGCCAGATGGTGGCCATTCTCGGGGCGAATGGATCGGGAAAGAGCACGGCCCTCCGGATTGCGGCGGGCCTGCTGCGGCCGACCGCGGGCACGTGCCGACTCTGGGGCTCGGAGCGTCCGGACCCCGCCATGAATCGGAAAATCGGATACGTACCGGACGTCTGCGCTCTACCGGGTTTTCTCACGGTGGGCGAGGTTCTGTCTGTCGCCGCCCGGCTGGGTGGCCTTGGGCGCGTCGCGGAGCCGGACGCCCTGAAGCGGGTGGGGCTGGAGGGGAAGGCCGGACACCCGGTTGCGGGGCTTTCCCGGGGGCAGGCCCAGCGCCTCGGGTTGGCGGTGGCGTTGTTGCGGGCACCGGAGCTACTGATTCTCGACGAGCCGCTCTCGCCGCTCGACGACGACGGAGCGGCGCGGATGGTCGCGCTTCTGGCGGAGTTGCGGGCCAGCGGGTGTACGGTGCTGCTGACGGCGCACCGCAGTCCGGAACTGACGCCGCTCTGCGACCGCATGGTCTGGCTTGCGGACGGACGGGTGGTGGAAGAGCGAACGCTGCAACACTGAATGAACGTGGCACCGGGGGGCATTGTCGCGGAGGGATCGCCCGGTCGAGCATCGCGCGGCTGGGTCGAGATCACTTGCCTCGTGAGGTTGCGGCTGCGGGCGGCGGTGCGGGAACGCCTTTACCTCGTGGCCTTGGCTGCGGCCGGTGGGGTGGTGAGTGTCGCCCACGGCCTGCGTGGGTGGGTGGCCGAGGCGGACCGGTGGGCGCTTACGTTGGACCTCGGCATGGCGGCCTTGAGTGCGGCGGGCGGCGTGCTGGCCCTGATCGTGACCGTCAATGCGTGGTTCACGGAAGTCATCAACGGCTGGGGCCGGGGTGTGCTGGCGACCGCGGTGGGCCTGCGGCGCTGGCTGGTCGTCCACGCGCTCGCCGCAGCGGTCCTCGCGCTTGGCCTGTGTGTTGTCTTGGCGCTGGCGGTGGTGCTGGCTTCGGAGGACGGCGAACTCACCCGCGGTCGCGTCACGCGCGGCTCGATCGCGCTCGGCTGGTGGTGGCTCAAGCTGAGTGCGATGGCGGGCATCGCGCTGGGCATCGCCGCGCTCTCGCGCACCCCATCGACCGCGATGGTCGGTGCGGCCGGTGTGCTCGTGCTGGGGCATCTCCACCCGCTGATGGACCTTCTGGCGAACGGAGGGTGTTGGAGTGCGATGGGGTGGACCGCCGGCGTGATGTTGATCCCGGACTTCTCCGCGCTTGAAGTATCGGCAGAGTGGATAGCGGATGGCGGAGGTGATGGTCCTGGGTTTCAGGCGGGTGAAGTCGGTGTATTGAGCGTCTGGGCCGCCGCGGCGTGGTGGAGGGTATCGCGCCGTGAATGACTGGAGGCGCGGTGCGATTGCGGGGGTGGTGGTGGCGGCCCTTGGACTTAGTCTTTTGGGCTCGCGGATGTCCGCACGAGTGGAGCCGCCGGCGGCGCGGCTCGACGCATGGGGAGGACCGCGGCGGACGGCGTGGTCGGCGCCGCAAGCGGTGGCGAGGGGGCTGCCATCGGGCCTGCGCCGAGTGGCGGCGGGATGGTTCTGGGTGGGTGCCCGGCGGGCGTGGGAGCGTGAGGATGCGCGCGAACTGCGGCGCGCTCTGGCGTGGACCCTGGCGCTGCGCCCGGAGCAGCTCGGCTACTGGATTGAAGGGGCGCGGATGCTGGCGTTCGACGTGCCTCAGTGGTCGGGCGGCGACGCATTGCAGCGACGCCGGGCGCTGGAGGAGGCGTTGCGTTTTCTGGCCGACGCCGAGAACGTTCACCCTATGGCCGGCGTGATTCCGCTCGAGATTGGCTGGCTGCGCGGGTGGGAACTTGGAGATCTTGAAGGGGCAGAGCGGGCCTTGGCGCGCGCCGCGCGGTTGGGGCCCTCGGCGCGACAGGCGGAGCGGCTCCGCGCGCGGGTGCTGGAGCGCCTCGACCGGAGCAACGGCGCGAAGCGGGCGTGGGCGACGGATGGGCGGATCAACCCAGCGGTGACCCCGGGCGCTCCGCTCGGGAGTGAGCCTTGACCGAGGAACGCGCCCACGGCCTACTGACGTCTCGACCGGCCGGTAGCTCGTGGCTCTCGAGCAATGGGATTTATTGAACACACGTGACTTACCGATAAACTACCTCGTTCTTGAGGGATTTGAGCTTGCTCGGGGTTTAATTAATTCTAAGTTCATCAACTCACTCAACTAAAGTGAACATGCCCGCTTCTCATCTTCATCCCATCTTTGACCGCGTGGTTTCGCGGGCGGAGAAGGAGCGTCGCCTGAATCAGACGGCGCGGGTGATTTGGCTGTTTGGCCTGAGTGGGGCGGGCAAGAGCACGCTAGCGATCGGATTGGAGCGGGCGCTGCTGGCGGACGGATTTACGACCCACCTGCTGGATGGGGATAACGTGCGCTCGGGGCTCAACCGGGGCTTGGGCTTCAGTGATGAAGACCGGACTGAGAACCTGCGCCGGGTGGCGGAGGTGGCGAAGTTGTTCGTGGAGGCTGGGGTGGTGGTGGTGGCGTCGTTCATCACGCCGCTGGCGCGGCAGCGGGCGCTGGTGCGGGAGATCGTGGGGCCGGCCGACTGCCTCCCGGTCTGGGTGGACGCCTCGTTTGAGACCTGCGCGCGCCGGGACCCCAAGGGACTCTACGCCAAGGCAGCGTCGGGCGCGGTGACCCAGTTCACGGGGCGGGATTCGGGCTTTGAGGCGCCGGTGGCCGGCGAGGGCGCGTGGACGCTGCGGACGGAAGAGCAGACACCAGAGGAGTCCCTGCGGGCGCTGCGGGAGTGGGTGGTGCCGCACCTGCGGGTGGACGGGACGACGCGGGCCTGAGTCGCCCGAGGAGCATTTCATGAGTTCGTATCATCTTACGCACCTGGCGCAATTGGAGCACGAGGCCATCTTCGTGATGCGCGAGGTCGCGGCCCAGTTCGAGCGTCCGGCGCTGCTGTTTTCCGGCGGCAAGGATTCGATCGTCATGGTGCGGCTCGCGCAGAAGGCCTTCGCGCCGGCGCGCCTGCCGTTCCCGCTGCTCCATGTGGATACGGGGCACAATTTCCCCGAGACGATCGCCTTCCGCGATCACTTGGTGGAGTCGCTCGGTTGCCGCCTGATCGTGCGGCGCGTGGAGGACTCGATCCGCGCCGGTCGCGCGCAGGAGGAGAAAGGGCCCAATCCCTCGCGCAATGCGCTGCAGACGGTGACGCTGCTCGATGCGATCGAGGAGTTCCGTTTCGATGCGTGCCTCGGCGGCGCGCGGCGGGACGAGGAAAAGGCGCGGGCGAAGGAGCGTTTCTTTTCGCATCGCGACGAGTTCGGCCAGTGGGACCCCAAGAACCAGCGCCCCGAGCTCTGGAATCTCTTCAACGGTCGCAAGCACCCCGGCGAGCACTTCCGCGTCTTCCCGCTCTCGAATTGGACCGAGATGGACGTCTGGCAGTACATCGCGCAGGAGCAGCTGGAAATCCCGTCGATCTACTTCTCGCACCGCCGCCGCGCGGTGCGTCGGCAGGGCGTGCTGCTGGCGGACACGCCGTTCATCACGCTGCTGGAAGGCGAGGCCTTCGAGGAGCTCACCGTGCGCTTCCGCACGGTCGGCGACGCCACCTGCACCGGAGCGGTGGAGAGCACGGCCTCCACGCTGGAGGAAATCATCCAGGAAGTCGCTTCGGCGCGCGTCACGGAGCGCGGGGCGCGGGCCGATGACCGCCGTTCCGAGACGGCGATGGAGGACCGCAAGAAGGCGGGCTATTTCTGAGAGCCGGCATCCGCAGCGTGAGTTGATCCCTTTTCTTCATGTCCACTGACCCGAGATACCTCGCGATGGATTTGCTGCGGTTCACGACCGCCGGCAGCGTCGACGACGGCAAGTCGACCCTGATCGGTCGTCTCCTCTACGATTCCAAGGCGATCTTCGAGGACCAGCTTGAGGCGATCGAGCGCGCGACCGAGCAGCGCGGTGAGGACCACCTCAATCTCTCGCTGCTCACGGACGGCCTGCGCGCCGAGCGGGAACAGGGGATCACGATCGATGTGGCGTACCGCTACTTCGCGACGCCGCGGCGCAAGTTCATCATCGCCGACACGCCGGGCCACATCCAGTACACGCGCAACATGGTGACCGGCGCCTCGACGGCGAACCTCGCCATCGTGCTCGTCGACGCGCGCAAGGGCGTGGTCGAGCAGACCTGCCGGCACTCATTCATCGCCGCCCTCCTGCGCATCCAGCATCTGGTGGTCGCGGTCAACAAGATGGACCTCGTCGATTGGTCCGAAGACCGCTTCAACGAGATCGTCCGCCAGTACAAGGACTTCGCCTCGCGCCTCGAGATCCCGGACATCCGCTTCATTCCGATCTCCGCGCTGCACGGCGACAACGTGGTCGATGGATCGGCGAACATGCCGTGGTACCGCGGCGGCTCGCTCCTCTACACGTTGGAGACGGTCTACATCGGCAGCGATCTCAACCACGTGGACGCGCGCTTCCCGGTGCAGACGGTGATTCGGCCGAATCGCGACGAGCATCACGATTTCCGCGGCTTCGCGGGCCGGATCGCCGGCGGCGTGTTCAAGCCGGGCGACGAGGTGCTGGCGCTCCCGAGTGGCCGCACCTCACGGATCAAGAGCCTCTCCGGGCCCACCGGGCCGCTGACCGAGGCGTTTGCCCCGATGTCGATCGTCATGACGTTGGAGGACGAGATCGACATCTCCCGCGGCGATCAGATCGCGCGGCCGAACAATGCGCCGCAGCAAACGCAGGACATCGAGGCGATGGTGTGTTGGTTCTCCGACAAGCGCCTGCAGCCGGGCGGCCGTTACCTTGTGCGGCACACCACCCGCGAGGCCAAGTGCGCGCTCAAGACCGTCCGCTACAAGGTCGACATCAACACGCTGCACCGCGTGCCCGGAGACACCGACATCGGCATGAACGACATCGGCCGCGTGCACCTGCGCACGGCGGTGCCGCTGTTCTGCGACACCTATGCGCGGAACCGGGCGACGGGGAGCTTCATCCTCGTCGACGAGTTTAGCCACGCGACCCTGGCGGCTGGGATGATCGTCGCGACCTCCGCGGCCGAGCGGCCCGAGTCGGGATTGCTCGACATGGGCGGACTTTAAACCTGGGCGGCGCGGTCCCGGCGCCCTTGGGCCGGCCCGCCTCCGCGGCTAGAGCAGCGGGGCGAGCAGCCGGCTGAGATCCTCGGCCATGGTCCGAAGCGGACGTTCGCGGCGCCGATCCTGAGGAGCTGGACGGCAGCGCTCGAGCAGACCGCGGGCCCAATTGCGCATGCCGGCGACATCACCGGGGGAGTAGACCAGCACGCTGATCTCGAAGTTGAGGAACAGGCTGCGCATGTCGAAGTTGGCGCTGCCCACGAGCCCGATTCGGTAATCGATGATCACGCCCTTGCTGTGGAGCATGCCCGGCTGGAAGAGCATCACGCGGGCGCCGGCCTTCTGCAATTCGCGCAGGTAGTGGCGTCGGGCGAAGTCGGTGATCGGGTGATTGGATCGCGCCGGCACGATCACCGTGACATCGCAGCCCGCTCGCGCCTTCACGATCAGGGAGCGCTGCAGCACTTCATCCGGGACGAAGTAGGGGGTGACGATCCAGATGCTCGCCTCGGCCTCCTGGATCATGGACAGCACGCCGTCGTAGAGCGGGTCGCCGTCGAGATCGGGGCCGCTTGGCACAACCTGCAGGATGCTGTCTCCTGCGGGCGGTGGCGCCGGCTCGGTCCACCGTTCCTGCAGTGCGGTGTAGGACTGGCGCGACGCGAAGCACCAGTCGGTGAGGAAGACATCGTTGAGCTCGATGACCGCTGGGCCGCGCAGGACCGCGCCGAAGTCGGCGAAGCGCTTCCGCCACGCTTTCGGCCCCATGTAGTACTGGGCGAGGTTGTGTCCTCCGACGATCGCGGTGGTGCGGTCGAAGACGGCGATTTTGCGATGATTCCGGAGATTGGCGTAGCCGCGGGAGGTGAGGGGCAGCACCGGGAGGAAGCGCACGACCTCACCGCCCGCCTCCCGGAGCGGCTGGCAGAAACCGAAGCTCGCGAAGAGGCTGCCGACGCCGTCGAGGAGCAGGCGGACCTTGACCCCTTGGCGCGCTTTCTCGGTCAGCGCATCCACCAAGAGTCGCCCGACAGCGTCGCGGCTCAGGATGAAGGTCGTGATGTGAATCTCCCGGCGTGCCGAGCGGATGTGTTCAAGGAAGCTCTGGAACGCCTGTTCGCCGTCGGAGATGAACTCCACGTGGTTGCCGCCTGTGACCACTCCTGCGCCCGTCTGGTTGATGGTCTGTGCCGTCGAGCACGGAGGTGGCAGCACCGGTGTCTGGCGCACGATGCGCCGCGACGCGGCGATGTGGGAGCGTCGCCGTGCCACCCGCTGCAGTTTCCGGCGGCCGATCAGCAGGTAGAGTGGCACGCCGACATAGGGAAGCAGCACGATGATTAGCAGCCATGCGAGCGTGTTGCTTGGCTGCCTCCGCTCGCTGAGGAGGCGGGCGATCGCGAACACGGCCAACAGGAACCCCCCGATCGTGAAGACGTAAGGAGTGATGCTGGTGGACAGCACATCCCAGGCGCCGGAGGGCAGCGTTGGCATCTCGCTGCCATGCAATGCGAATCTCGCCTGGCCGCAACCCCCGTCGCCCGGGGATCTTTCCGCCGCTAGGCCGGAAAGTGGTGGTAGGACCTGGATTCGAACCAGGGAAGGGCGAAGCCCAAGAGATTTACAGTCTCTCCTCGTTGGCCACTTGAGTATCCTACCAACCGGAACGCGTCAGAACAAAGGATGGGCCGTCCGGCGCAAGGCTTTTCTGGCGGTACCCCACAAGCCTCCGAGCTTCGAGTCATTGACTTGAAACATGGCGCCACTCCTGCGGGTGGCTGTCGGTCTTGGCCCGAGGCGCCAGAGCGACCGGCCGCGGGACCGGTATCGGCGTGGCGTCGTCGAGGGCGAACGAGGGATGGGGTGGCTGGTTGTAGCCGGCATTCTGCCACGCGACCGCGACCCGGTATTGCGGATCCTGCATCAGGGTCCGCAGGCGGTGCGGAGTCGGAAGGGTGCTCGTGTAGATGCGGAGCTCCTGATTGTCGCGGCTCCGCCACACCACTTCTTCCCGCCAATCGCCCCAGAGATCGGCCGTCAGGGCCGGGTTTCCCTTGGTGGTGTTGTTTGACGCGCAGCCTTGGGCGCGCAACAGGGAGAGCAGGCGCCCTTCTCCGGGATCCCACTTGCTGACGGTGGTGTGGTCGAGCAACTCGCGCAGGAGATCGCCGTCCCACCAGATGACGAAGTTGCAGGGAAAACCGCGCGGCCGTTGTGCCAAGATGATTTCGCCGCGGGCGTTGTGCAGTCCGTCCATCGCGGCGCCGGCTGCCCAGAACTCCGCGCCTGGATGTCGCGGATCGATGTTCGCCGCCACGCCTCGTCCGGGACCTTCGCCTTTGTCCCCGCCCTCCGTCGCCGCTCGCACGGACGGGATCAGGGCAAGGGGACGACCGCTGCGCGCGTCCCGCAGGCTCACGCCTTGCCGATCGAAGCGCTCTTGAATTGTCAGTACTTCAAGGCCCGGGTTGGCGGGATCGAAGTCCGACACGTGCAGCGCGTCTCCGTGGCCCCATCCAGTGGTGTACAGGCCACGCCCGTTGTCGTCGATCACCGCGGCTCCGTACACGATCTCATCGCGGCCATCGGCGTCCACGTCTGCGACGGAGACGCTGTGATTGCCTTGGCCGCGGTACGCCTGGTTTCCCGGGGTTCCGTCATCGCTGTCGAACACCCAGCGGACCGAGAGTGCGCCGTCCCGCCAGTCCCACGCCGCCAGCACCGAGCGCGTGTAGTAGCCGCGACAGAAGACAAGGCTTGGCCGTGTTCCGTCGAGGTAGGCAACGGTGGCAAGGAAGCGATCGGAGCGGTTTGCGGAGGCGTCGCCCCAGATCGCGCGACGCTGCTCGGCGGTTGGCTCGTCGGTGTCGGGGTGCCGCCGCGGGACGTACGGTACGCTCGCCAGCGCCGCGCCGGTGCGGCCGGCGAAGAGGGTGAGGTACTCGGGGCCGGCGATGATGTGGCCTGCCAGGTTGCGCTCGCCTCCCGCTGGCACCCGCCAATCGGCGGAGGCGTCGCCGAGAACTCGCCCGGTGCCATCGATCGTCCCGTCCGCAGTGCGGCAGGCCACCTCGGCCTGTCCGTCACCGTCAAGGTCGTAGGCGATGAACGGGGTGTAATGCGCCCCTTCGCGGATGTTCGGCCCCAAGTCGATGGTCCAGAACAGGCGCCCATCCGTGCCGTAGGCTTGCAGCAAGCTGCGTCCGGTGGCTCCGCCGCGGGAGTTGTCCCGGGGCTGCTGCTCCTGCTTGAGCACGATCTCGTAGTCCCCGTCGCCGTCGAGGTCGGCGGCCGACGCATCATTGGGCGTGTAGCCGGGTGGCGTGCGCAGCGGGATGCGGTGATACGGCAGGGGTGGGGCGTCAGCAGGGAGGGTGAATCCGGCTTCCGCGGACGCTGCACGACTTTCGATGACGGCGCGGACGGTGTAGGTGGTCGGTGCGGAGAGGTTGGCGCGCTCGTCGATGAACCAGGTCGGTCCCGTGAGCGGCACGCTGTTGAGGCGCACCGTCTCCGGGCCTGCGGCAGCGGCGCTGCGGTGGGAGCCCGCGTGGAGTGGCGCGGCGCTCGTGCGCAAAACGTCGAACGCCACGTCGGCAGGATCGGTCGCGAGAAGTCGCCAGCTTACGAACACGCGGCCATCGGGCTGATGCACGGCGACGACTCCGCGGTCGAGTGACTCCACGAGGGGAGCGCCGGAGAGCAGGGCGCAGCCGACGAACCACGAGGCGACGAGGGCACTCCAGCGGGGCGGCATCTGAGGCATGGAACGCCGTCAGTGTGGTCCCAGGGCTGGACCGGGCGAGTCGGCGGGGCTCGGACAGTTCGCGCTGCGACTTTTGCGTTGAACGACTTTGGTGAATCCGTCGCGATTGCAAACGGTGTCCGCAAAGCCCGCCCCAATGGCCGAACGCCCGCTCCTCGTTTTCCGCCAGATCACCAAGTCCTTTGGTGCGGTTCGGGCGTTGCGGGGGGTGGATCTGGAGGTGCGGGCGGGGGAGGTGCACGCGTTGCTGGGAGAAAACGGGGCGGGCAAATCGACTCTCATCAAGGTGGCTACCGGGGCGCATGCGCCGGATTCCGGAGTGATCGAGCTTGCGGGTGAAAGGCTGGAGCGGCTCGATCCGGCTTTGGCGCGCCGGCGGGGCATTGCCTGTATCTACCAACAACCGGCGTTGTTTCCCGAATTGAGCGTCGCGGAGAATCTCGCGCTTCGCCTTGAGCCGGCGGCCGGGTGGCGGCGTGTGGTCTGGTCCGATCGGCGCCGGATGGCGGCCGCCTTGCTGGCGCGAATCGGCGCGGAGATCGACCCGGAGCGGGAAGTCGGGACCCTCTCGATGCCCGAGCAGCAACTGGTCGAAATCGCCTCGGCCATGGGAGCGGGTGCGCGCGTTGTCATCATGGACGAGCCGACCGCATCGCTGACCCGGCGTGAGCAGGAACGGCTCTTCGGGATCGTGACCGCGCTCCGGAGTGAGGGTGTGGCGGTGATCTACATTTCCCACCGACTCGAGGAGATCCTGACGCTGGCGGACCGGGTGACGGTGCTGCGCGATGGTCAGACGGTCGCCTGCCGCACGCGGGCGGAAGTCGATGAGGCCGCACTCATCCGCCTGATGGTGGGTCGCGAGGTGGATCAGCTCTACCCGGCCTCCGAGTCTGCGCCCGGTGCGGTGCGGTTGGAGCTCAAGGGCCTGTGCTGCCGAGCCATCGGTGGCCGTCCGGTCAGCCTGCAGGTGCGAGCCGGTGAGGTCTACGGGCTCGCGGGCCTCGTCGGGGCGGGGCGGACCGAGCTGGCGCGGACGATCTTCGGGCTGACCCCAGCGGATGCGGGTGAAGTGAGGATCGACGGCGTCGCGGTGACCATCGGATCGCCTCAAGCGGCCGTCGCCCAAGGCGTCGCCTACGTCCCGGAGGACCGACGGCGGCACGGCGTGGTCTTAGAGCTGCCGGTGGGCCAGAACATTTCCCTGGCGGCGTGGCGGCGGATCTTCCCGCTGGGTTGGCTACGCCGCGGCCGGGAGCGGAGCGAGGCGGAGCACTTCGTGCGGGCGCTCGCGATCAAGACTCCGGATACGGAGACGGCGGCGGCTAATCTGAGTGGCGGAAATCAGCAAAAGGTGGCGTTGGCGCGCTGGCTGGCCACGCGTCCCCGAGTGTTGCTGCTGGATGAGCCGACGCAGGGCGTGGACGTGGGGGCGAAGAGCGAGATTCACCGGTTGGTGCGGCGCTTTGCGGCCGAAGGCATGGCCGTGCTGCTGATCTCGAGTGACCTCCCGGAGGTGCTCGGCATGAGCGATCGGATCGGCGTGATGCGTGGCGGCGAACTCGTGGCGGAATTGCCGCAGGGCGCGACCGCGACGCAGGTGATGGGCGCCGCGCTGGGTCAGGCGCACGAGAAGGGAGCCGCATGAATCGCTGGATCCGCGAACTCTCGGTCCTCGGTGTCTTGGCGCTTCTGCTGGCGTATCTTGCCTGGCGCGCTCCGGCCTTTTTCCAACTCCAGCCGCTGCTCTCGCTGCTGGCCCGCGAGGCGCCTTCCCTGGTCGTGGCGTGCGGGGTGGCCATGGTCATCCTCGTCCGCCAGATCGACATCTCGGTCGGATCGCAGTTCTCGGTCTGTAGCGTAGTCGCGGGTGTCCTTGCGGCGGCGGGCTGGCCGCTGGCCGCCGTCGTGCCGGTCGCGGTGCTCGCCGGTGGATCGCTCGGCTTGGTCAACGGCCTGCTCGTGGCATGGCTCGGGCTGCCCTCGATCGTGGTGACGCTGGCCACGCTCGTCGCGTTGCGTCAGGGGTTGAATTTGGTGCGTCAGGGTGAGTTCGTGAACCTGCCCGAGCGTATTCAATGGTTGGGGCTGCCCCAGGCGCAGGGCCAATGGCTGCTGATCACGGGTGCGGTGGCGCTCCTCGCGCTGCTCGCGTGGGGACTGCGTCATCTGGCGGTTGGACGCTGGGTCTATGCGGTGGGCAGCGACGCGGAGGCGGCGCGATTGGCCGGCATTCGGCCGCGAGTGGTGACGCTGGCGACGTTCGTCCTGATGGGAGCGCTCACTGGTATCGCTTCCGTGATGAATGTCGTGCAATCCCCGCAGGTCCAGCCGCTCACCGGCAGTGGATTGGAGCTGAAGGCGATCGCGGCGGCGGTCGTGGGTGGGGTGGCGATTTCCGGTGGCCGGGGCACTCTCTGGGGCGTGCTGGCCGGCCTGCTGCTGCTCGCGTGCATCTCGCCCGCGATGGTGCACCTGCGCATCGATGCGTACTGGGAAAAGGCGATTCAGGGCCTGATCATTCTTGCGGCCGTGATGGTGGAGGGAGTGCGGCAAAGGAGGAACCATGGGCGCTGAGTCGACCCACGTCTCCGCCCCGACCGTCGCGCGGGCATCGACTTGGCGGCGCTGGCTGCTGCGCTACGAGGTGCTGCTGCTGGCCGTGCTGGTCGTCGAGTGGCTCTTCTTCTACCACTTCGGGACGACCACCAACCGTCGGGGCGTCACGGTCGGGTTCGGTACCCTGGACCGGCAGTTCGACATCCTGCGGCATTCGTGCGAGATCGGCTTGCTGGCGCTGGCGCTCACCCCGGTGATTCTGACCGGCGGCATTGATCTGTCGGTCGGGTCCTTGCTCGGTCTGTGCGCGGTCGTGTTCGGGGGTCTCACGCATGTGCTGGGCCTGCCGCTGCCGGTGGCGGCGGTGGTGACGCTGTTGGTTGGGGCCGCCGCCGGAGGGATCAACGCCGGGTTGATCTGTCAGCTCCGCTTGCCGCCGCTGATCGTGACCTTAGGAACCTATTCGCTCTTTCGGGGCCTGGCGGAGGCATTCACGCGAGGTTCGGTCACGTACAGCGACTTTCCGGCCAGCTTCCTCACGCTGGGTCAGGGGCGGTGGGCTGGGGTCCCGGTGCAGGCGTGGGTTTTTCTTATCGTGGCGGTGGGAGTGTGGGTTTGGGTGCACCGAACGTTCTCGGGGCGGGCGTTTCGGGTGATCGGGTTTTCACCGGAGGGCGCACGGTATGCCGGCGTCGGTGTACGCGGACAGTTGACCGCGGCCTATGTCGCGGCCGGAGTGATCGCGGCCCTCGCCGCGCTCGTTTACTCCTCGCGGCTGGGTCAGGCGAAGGCGGATGCCGGCCTGGGCTACGAACTCTTTGCGATCACGGCCGTGGTGCTGGGCGGCACGAGCATCTTTGGTGGCCGTGGCACGGTCACGGGCACGCTCCTCGGCGTCGCGGCGATCGCGGTCCTGAAGAATGGTCTTGCGACGCTGCCGGTGGTGATGCGCATGAACGCGGCGGAGGAACTGGCGGGCCTGCTCACCGGCGCACTCCTGCTGGCTGCGCTCGCGGCAGGCAAGCTCGCCGAGCGCTGGCGACGGTCGTCGGCGGGATAGCGCTTGCGCGAGCGGAGCCGCGCGGCTTGAAGTGGCCGGGTGCCGGGGCCGTGGTGATCCCGGACGCTTTCGAACCATGCCCCTCCGTTTCGTCGCTTCCCTCCTTCTCGTCAGTCTCGGCGCCTCCCTTGGATGGGGCGCGGCCGATTCCAAGCTCATGGTGGCCCTGCTGCCCAAGTCCAAGGGCAACGCCTACTTCATCTCCTGCAAGGCCGGCTCCGAGCGGGCCGCGCGAGACCTCGGGGTGGAGTTGCTCTTCGACGGTCCGGTGGACAGCAACGCGGCCAAGCAGAACGAGATCGTCGAGAATTGGATCACCCTCGGGGTCGATGTCATCGCGGTCGCCGCGGAGAACCGCGAGGGGATTTCGACGGCCCTCCGCAAGGCCCGCAGCCAAGGCATTCAGGTCGTGACGTTCGATGCCGATGCGATGCCGGATGCGCGGAGTTTCTTCGTCAATCAGGCAACCCCGCAGGGCATCGGCGAGGCACTCATGGATGAGGCCGCCCGTCTGTGCGGCGGGGAAGGGGAGTTTGCGATCATCTGCGCGACGCTGACCGCGGGGAACCAGCGCGAGTGGCAGCGGGAGATCGAGCGCCGCCGCCAGGACCGGTACCCCGGTATGAAGCTCGTCGCGGTGCGTCCGTGCGATGACCTGAAGGATCGCGCGCAGTCTGAGGCGACCGCGCTGATGAGCGCGCACCCGAAGCTGCGCTTGATCATGGCGATTTGCTCCCCTGCCGTCCCAGGTGCCGCCGAGGCAGTGAAGCAGGCGGGCAAGAAGGGCGCGGTGCGTGTTGTCGGACTCGGGCTGCCCAACGAGAACCGCCGCTATGTGAAGGAAGGTGTCACGGACACGGTGATCCTCTGGAAGACGGAGGACCTTGGTTACCTGACGGTGCAGGCGGCAGTTGCGCTGGCGCGGGGTGAACTCAAGCCCGGGGCATCGTCCTTCAAGGCGGGCTCCCTGGGCGAGTTCCGTGTCGAGGGGGATAACATCCTCCTCGGAAAGCCGTTCCTGTTCACCCGGGAGAATATCGATCAGTTCGACTTCTGAGCGCTGGTCGCGCTCAGGACCTCGAAGCGCGAAATCTCCAAGCGGCTGTTCACGGTGCGGAAGCCGAACCAGCCGCGGGTGAGGGGTTGGGGGTCCGTCACATCGAAGATGATTTCACCGTCGCGGACGAACTGGACGCGCCCGCCCGCAAGGGCGCGGAGTTCGATCTGGTAGGGGTGATCCCCGCGCAGAAGCACGTCGGGCGTTTTTCGATCGTGCTCCGGCAGCAGTGGCCGCGCTCCCGTGCCGTCGTAGCGCCGGAATCGCGTGGTCGAGTTGTCGTTGCCGCCATAACCGACGTAGTACGTGCGCAGGCCGTCGTAATCCGCGAAGCGGCCGGAGCGCGGGCGCTCGGCGGTGAACAGGTCCAGGGGGTTGGCGGGATGGCTGGCCATCCAGAAGCAGTTGAGGTCGGACACGCGCGCGGACGCCGAGACGGTCACCTCATAACGAATGATGACCGGGACCTCGAGGGGTTGCCTGAACCAGACGGTGCAACCGGCGGCGTCGGCGATGATGAGTCGACCGGACTCCAGGAAGACGCTTCCTCCGGGCTGCTGCTCAACGACCCATTGCCGCAAGTCGCCCGAGAAGTCGTCGCGGTGGGTTCGTTCCGGCATGGCCGCTCCCGCGAGCGAGCTGCTGATCCACGCACCGATGGCGAAGGCGAGCGGGCGAAGCACGACTTCGATCCCCTGGGGGCGGCGCATCGCCGGCCGGTGGCTGGCGCGGTCGGCGCTCGGCATCATGGAACGCGCGGGGGCGATGCGACCGAGCTGCGGTTCGCGCGACGCCCCCATGATGGCGGCTCCGCCGCGTCCTTGGTCCGTGGACGCAGGGTGGGGCCCTCGATGAGCTGAGCAGTGAGTGTGGTGAGGGATGGCTTGGTCGGCACCCCCATTTCATGGTGCAGCAGTTGGCCGACCACGAGTTCGGTGGCGCGAGCGCCGATCTGTGCCGCTTGCAGGTCGAGACTGGCGCAGTCGTGGTTGGTCCGGAGCACGTTCAGACAGACGAAGCCGTGCGAATCCGGGAGCCGCGCTCCGGCGGCTTGCATCCATTGGACCGCCTCCGGGAAGTGACCGATGACGACATCGGGCCGATGCCGCTGGAACCAAGGGATGAACTCCGCGGGGCCGAGGGCCCGGGAGCGCAGGACGGGCACGGTATCGTTTTCTGGCGCGTGATCCTGCAGGGCGAGGAACGCGCCTTCCCAGCGGAACTGCAGCCGCTCGCTCAGCGCCGTGTCCATGAAAAGCCCCGGGCGACGGTAGCCCCGGGCGTGCAGTTCGCCCATCAGGGTCACCATCGAGCGATAGTGGTCGCAGCAAACGCAGTGCAGCGGGGGAATCTCGATGAAATAATCGGTGTAGACTGCGGTGTACCGGTCCCAGCTGAGCGCGCTCAGATCGGGGGAGCCGAGGGCTGGCAGCAGGATCAGTCCCTGAATGCCCCGCGTATGGAGAATGGTATCGAGGCGGTTCAGGCGCACACCCTGCGGCCCCACGGCGAAGCGTTCGACCCGGAAGCCCATTTCCTCGGCACGGGAAGAAATGCCGGTCATGAGCGCGCTGCTGTAGCGCCGGGCCAGGGCCGTGTACTGCTCGTCGACGATCTCCAAAGCCGCGAGCACCCCGCGGAACTGCTGGCTGCGCGAGCGGCGTAGCTGGGACATGACCGCTCCGGTGAGCGGATTCCGGATGTAGCCGGCGGCCTCGGCGGCAGCGCGCACGCGCGCCGCAGTCTCGGCCTTCACGCGGGGCGATCCTCCCAATGCTTCGGAGATCGTGGTGCGGGAAAGTCCGAGTTCTCGGGCCAGGGTGCGCAGCGTCGGGCCAGCCATGGGTCCCCGCCTAGAAGGGGCGGCTCCGGGGGCTTTTCAACGAAAAACCGGAACTGTCAGATTTCAGGGCCGCTGGAGCTCTTCTCGCCCCCGGCTTTTGTTCTGGCGGTGGTCCTCATTCCGGCGCTGTGCTTCCTGCACCTCGGACCG